>DHKFC23501__coassemble_1522_pt1 | contig 12962 bp, 14 predicted proteins | sample DHKFC23501__metabat2_low_PE_030 | metagenome-assembled genome bin DHKFC23501
AAAAGAATGTGCAGCTTTTCTATTTTGCGGGCCACGTCCTTGTATTGCAGGGTGGTTCCTTTATAGTCGGTCAGCGCGTCCAGGTCCCAATTCTGCTGGATGCTGTTCTTGATATAGGCGATAAAACTTTGCTCCATGATTGCACACTTTATGGTTTTGTGTGCAAATGTAGGGCTTTCTGGTAGAATCTGCTAATAAATGCAGGAAAAAATGAATTGCCCGCATTCCACCAAGTGACGTTTTGGTAAATGTAGCTATGCTTCAACCGTCATAGAAGTAAGGTGAAATGGTCATAGAAGTAAGATGAAATGGTCGTAGAAGTTTGTTTACTTTGTTTTTCATCCTATGCTTAGGCCAGTTGCGAACATTCCTTTTCGTTCTTCACTTTCGACATATTCCTCCTCTTGCTCATATGTACCTCATGAGGCATTATCCTCGCAATCTGCTTATCCGGTGGAATTTCATCCGGCCAAGACACTTATCGGATGTGGCTTTTGAGAACCAGATATCCACTTTTTAAAAAACTAATAGAAAAATAGTGAAGTGTTTATGTGGAAAATTCAGAAAAAAATCTTAGCTTTGTAACATAATAAGGGCTAACCCCTATTTGCAATATAAATATCATATTATTAACTTTATTTCTGCTAAGAATTATGACGAACCAAGAACACCAAAAACACATTGAGAATGTGATTAAAAACACATTCGAAATCATCCAGGATGTATATAATCATCAGAAAGAAAAAGAGGGAAGTCTGGATGAATCTTCCAAACGAAGTCGAATTATTTTCCCCAACTCTTGTAAAGGAGAGACAAGAATCAGCGAACAAGAACTCAGATTCATCTTTGTAGAACAGCTTAACAAGGAAATTGTAGCTGAAGGAAACGCTTGGGATGTGTATTATTCTGTCGAAACACCAACCAAAGGCGATAAGTATTGCTTCAAAGATAAAAATCCGTCCTATAACGAAGATGGTAAAGGAGATCCTGCAAACTTCGACTTGGTTATTTTCGACAATAAACTCCAGAGGATTGCACTGATTGAATTCAAAGCCAATAACCCAGATGAACATGACCACCAGAAGGATATATTGAAACTGAACCAAAGCAAAGAATTAGAGGGCAATCCATTACGCTATTTCATAGAAATAGTAAAAAACGCAAATAAGGGTACTTACAATAGCCTTCACGACAAAATAAATAATAAAGGAGAAGGCATAGAATTCAGGTGTTTTTCATTAAAGCAAGGAGACATAACTAACCAAATCCTTCACCTAGAAGAAAGCAAGTGAGACACACCGGACCAAACAGCTACATAAAAACTCAGAATGCTACATGCGCTGAGTTTTTATGCAGCTATCAATGACGAAATCTATAAATAAGGTTAACGAAAATCTTCTATAAAGCACTATCAAAATCATAAAATCGTTTATCGTACAGTAATTTATCGATTATTTCTCATCCTAATCATATATACTTCTTAACAATTTACCCGTCTATTAAAATTCGTTTTTCGTATATAGGAACATAAACTTATAAAAAGCTATTCGATATGGACGCAAAAAACCTAGCAGAACTTTTGGACAAGACAGATCTTTATCGTCCCTTGGACCAAATCTCCGAGGAATTAGGCTTGAATTACGACCAAATCATGGAGGGATTGGAAGAACTGGCCAATAAAGAAATCATCTTGAATCTGGACTACCTGAATGACATGAAGCCATATCTTCACCTGACCGAAGAACAATTTTACAAATTTCAAAACAGCTACGCCAAATCCAAACAGAACAAAAGACAAAGGCCCTCTAATGATGGTGCCATGAGCCTGCTCAGAAGCGAATTGGCTATCAGCTTGGAAGATGCCATCTGCAAGGCTTCGTGCAAGGGCATGGGTTTGGCGGAGATGGAAAAGACATACGACATCAGCCGGAAACAAATCTATTGCTTCCTGGGAATGGGCATCGGAGATGGAAAGGATATACAGGTAGACCATCTGATAGCCGAACTGGAAAATGAGATCGAGTTGCTCAGAAATTTCAGAAACATCGCAGAATTACGACAGACGAATAGCCTGTGGAACCTCAATATCGAATGGATAGATAACCGGGGAGAATTTCACAAATACACGTTCTGCAACAACTTTCGGGCGTTATGCAACATGCTGGACATCAACTATCGACCGGAAATAAGCGCGGAAGACCTGAAAGCGGAAATCTTTCTCAAGCTCCGAAGCGAAAAATGCAAGAAAGTGCAACACATCAGCATCGAACCGGTAAATGCAATCAATGAAACTAAATAAAATAACCCATTTTCCCCCCCCTTGCAAAACAGTATGAAAATTACCATCCATCGCGGCACCCATCAAATTGGTGGGTGCATCACTGAAATCAACCACGAAGATTACCGATTGTTTATCGACCTGGGAGAACCCTTGCCCGGCACCCCCAATACCGAATCCATACCGATTGAAGGTTTGACTCAGGGCGATACGACCCGTAGTGCGCTCTTCATCACCCACTACCACGAGGATCACATCGGGAGAATCCTTGAAGCCCAACATGAGGTCCCGATTTACATGGGAAAAACCGCTCTGGAAATCTATAAATGCACGAAAAACTATCTGTTCAACATTTTGCAACCGGACGGAAAAGAAAAAATGGAAAGAATCCTGAAACGTATGGAAAACGTACATACCTTTACGCCCGGCAAGGATATGTCAATCGGCCCTTTCCGAATCATCCCCTTGATGGTGGACCACTCTGCCTTTGATGCTTACATGTTTGTCATAGAAGCCGGAGGTACACGGCTGCTATACACGGGTGATTTCCGGGGGCACGGCTTCCGCAGCAAGGCTTTGCCCAAGCTGATGGCTGTATATGCCAAAGAGATAGATTACATCATTTCTGAAGGAACCAACATCTACCGCACGGTAGAAATAGAGAGCGAACAGACTCTTCAACGTCGGTTCATCGAAGAATTCCGCCAAAGCAAATATAACTTTGTCTTGACAGCCAGCACTAACATTGACCGTATATTCTCGCTCTATCATGCGGCTTACCAAGCCGGACGTATCTTCGTATGCGATAATTATCAAAAGAAATTAATGGATATCGTCGCTTCCAACCATGGCGTTTACACCAGTTTCTACCAGATCAGGGAACAGGTCTACGTCCCCAAACGGTACAAAGACGGCAATTATTTTTTCCCGGAAAGGTTGCTGAACCTGATGAAAAGCAAAGGTTTCTGCATGCCTATCAGGAATAACCGGCATTTCTGGAATTTTGTTTCCACGTTTGACGGAGACCAAGACCAAACTTTGTATTACTCCATGTGGGAAGGTTATTTGGACGAAAGTTCTCCTACGACTCTCAACGCTGACATGAAGGAGGCGCTTTCACACTATCCCGGCTACAAATCCATGCACACCAGCGGGCATTGCGACATCCAAACGCTGGAAAAACTCTTCTGGCAAGTGAAGCCGCGGAAAGGTATCATCCCCATCCATACGGAACATCCGGAAAGGTTTGAAACCTTGTTTGGCAGCATAGCTCCCATCATCCTGATCCAAGACGGAGAAACCTACATCGCTACGACTTAATCGGGAGAACTACTCACACATTTCATCAGAAAAAAAATTCAAACTACCTAACAGATAGGCTTATGACCCATAAAACCATCTTTGAACTTAAACAAATCTATGCATGGACCAATCGCTATCCTTCCCGGAAAGCCCATGATAACAATTACGGCCTGTTTACCACACTTGAAAAAGCGGAAAACGCTATGAAAGGTATTGTTGCCGAGGCTTTGAAAGAAAAGGCTGAAGCGGAAAAGGAAGGAGAAAAGGACTATGACTTGGCGACCACCATTGGTTATAGCATACGAGAACTCGCTTTGAACGAGCCCTTTATACCCTGGAACGGAATTTCCATACACACTTATACCCGGATGGGAGAACCGAACGACGACTTTGTCTACACCACTCCGGATAAATCGTCGGACCTGCTACCTTTCTACGGCGTGCCGGAAGAAAAGATAAAGTTCCAGATTGGGGACATCGTAGAGGTTGTGGATTATGGATATGCCTCCTTGGAAATCATTGCGGCACTTCCCCCTTCGACTAAAAAATATGAGATTTGTAAAAAGAGATGGGAACAAGACGAGCCTCGTTGCAAAAGGGATACTTACTGGGATACCTCAGACTATTGTTACCTTACCTATTCGTTAGGGAACGGGGATACGCATAGCCACCCGGAGGCTCCGTTTGTATTTGCGCCCATCAAGGATGTACCTGTCAAACTGAGACGTAAGCTCTATGCCAAACTGATGTCCATGCATCTCGCGTATAACCATCGCCTGTCCATCCCGCTGATGGAAAAAATCGCGCAAGAACCGGGTATCAACAAGGAAATACTTGACGACCTGGATAAGGTGGCGGACATGGGTTACATGGACAAGTTGCATGAACATGTCGCAGGCGACGTACGCATCTTGCAGTTCACCGACGAGCAAGCCCGACGATTGCAGGAAATCGGGGAAAAAGCCGAACGGAACTGGATCGAAAGGCTGAAGCAATCCTAAAACTGCCCAAAGACGGAAATACTGACGATTACCGCTAGAATGATACAGACCATACTACACCTCTCGGACACGCACGGCTTGCACCGGCAACTCCACGCCTTACCCGATGCAGACGTGCTTGTCCACTCCGGGGACTTCACCATGGCGGGCACGGAGGAAGAAGCCTTTGACTTTATCGAATGGCTGTCTTCCCTCCCTCATCCGCACAAAATATTTATCGCCGGAAACCATGACGATTGCCTTTACCAAGCCCAATTGGAAGGGCTGCCGGAGCATGTGCATTATCTCTGCAACTCGGGCATGGCAATAGAAGGTTTGCACTTCTACGGAATGCCCATGTTTGTAGGTGATGACCTAGCAGGTGCATACGAACAACAAATCCACCGGATTCCTCCCGGTACGGATATCCTGATCAGCCACCAACCCCCATTGGGCATATGTGACTTTTCGGGAAATATCCACTGGGGAAATTACGCCCTGCTCCAACAAATCACCCGCATCAAGCCTCGCATCCATCTTTTCGGCCATATACACGATGCCCGCGGCATAGAGGAAGTGGACAGCATCCTTTATGCCAATTCCGCATTGGTGAACGACCGGTATGAGCTGACACAGGAGCCTGGAACATTAATACACCTATAATAATATGTACAGCCGTTACCGCCCTCTGTTCCTGTAACTAGGAAGACTGAAACTCTACAAGTCGTGCTTACAGGATTGTCATAGAGAAACGCGAGGGCACTTAGCATATCGGCCGATTACAACGTATCCTTGCCACGTTCCACTGTCCGCAGATCATGCCTCACCATAATCCGCACCAGTTCCTCGAAGCTGGTTTGCCGCGGATTCCAGCCCAGCAGGGTCTTGGCCTTGGTGGGGTCGCCCAGGAGTTGTTCCACCTCGGCAGGGCGGAAATATTTGGGGTCTACCTCTACCAGCACCCGGCCTGTGCGGGTGTCGATACCTTTTTCATGGATGCCTTCACCTTCCCAACGCAGGTTGATGTCGGCCTCTTGGAAGGCCAGGGTACAGAACTCGCGGACGGTGTGCATCTCGCCCGTGGCGATGACGAAGTCCTCGGGAGTGGGGTGTTGCAGGATGAGCCACATGCACTCTACGTAGTCCTTGGCATAGCCCCAGTCGCGGCGGGCGTCCAGGTTGCCCAGGTAGAGCTTGTCCTGCAGGCCCCGGACGATGCGGGCGGCGGCCAGCGTAATCTTGCGGGTGACGAAGGTTTCGCCCCGGCGCTCGCTTTCGTGGTTGAAGAGGATGCCGTTGACGGCGAACATTCCGTAACTCTCGCGGTAGTTCTTCGTTATCCAGAAGCCGTATTGCTTGGCCACGCCGTAGGGGCTGCGCGGATAGAAGGGGGTCGTCTCCCGTTGGGGAACCTCCTGCACCTTGCCGAAGAGTTCGGAGGTGGAGGCCTGGTAGATTTTCGTCTTCTTCTCCATACCCAGGATGCGGACGGCTTCCAGCATGCGCAGGGTGCCCACGGCATCGGTCTCGGCCGTGTATTCGGGCACTTCGAAGCTGACCTTCACGTGGCTCTGGGCGGCCAGGTTGTAGATTTCGTCGGGCTGCACCTCCTGGATGATGCGGATGAGGCTGCTGCTGTCCGTCATGTCGCCATAGTGCAGGTTGACCAGGCGCTTCTGCTTCATGTCGCGCACCCATTCGTCAAAGTATAGGTGTTCGATGCGTCCGGTGTTGAACGAAGATGAACGGCGCAGGATGCCGTGTACTTCATATCCTTTCTGGAGGAGAAATTCGGCCAGGAAAGAGCCGTCCTGACCCGTGATGCCTGAGATGAGAGCTGTTTTCATATCGGATGATTTATGGGTGATAAAAGTACGTTTTTATTTTCAGAAAACCATGCATGGCACTCCGCTTTATTCATGGTGGTAGGGACTGCCGTGCAGGATGCTCATGGCCCGGTAGAGTTGCTCCACGAAGATGAGGCGTACCATCTGGTGGGAGAAGGTCATGCGTGAGAGGGAGATTTTCTCCTGTGCTGCCTCGTACACCCGCCGGGAAAAGCCGTAGGGGCCGCCCACCACGAAGACCAGCCGCCGGCTGACCGTGTTCATCTTGCGCCTCATATACTCGGCGAATTCCACGGAGCGCATTTCCTTGCCTCCTTCGTCCAGAAGCACCACCACGTCGCCCGGCTGGAGCGCTTTCAGGATGAGGTCGGCTTCCCGTTCCTTCTGCACGTCGGTGGAGAGGCTCCGGGTGTTCTTCAGTTCGGGGATGACCTCCAGGTCGAACGACAGATAGCGGCGTGTGCGTTGCACATAGTCGTCGATGGCGGTGATGAAGTGGGGTTCGACGGTGCGGCCCACTACAAGCAGGGTTGTCTTCATACGCGATAGGAAATGGTTCTGCCTGCAAATGTACGACAAAGAAACGAGAAAATTCTCCTTTTGCCGGGGGATATCCGGACTTTCCTTCGCGGATATCCCCGCTTTCCTTCGCGGATATCTCCGCTTTCCTTCGCGGATATCTCCGTCCGTGCCCGCAGATATCTCCGTCTAAGCCCTGAAACATATTTTCTTAGCCATTTCACTTGTTATTTGCAAGAAATGTGTACCTTTGTCCATCATTAATGCTTGCGGATATGGGAAAGCGGATAGTTTTGATAGTGACTTGCCTCTTTATGTGGTTAACCTTCGCTTTCGCGCAGGACGTGCCTGTAGGCGTGATTGTGGCCCTCAAGAAGGGGAGCCCTCAGGAACTGAACAGGTATTTGGGCGAGAAGGTGGACCTGACCATCCAGGAGAAGACCGTCAGTGCGGACAAGACACTGGCGCAGGAGACGTTGACGTCTTTCTTCTCCGGCAATCCGGTAAAAGGATTCGATGTGAACCACCAGGGCAAGCGGGGTGAATCGAGTTTCATCGTAGGGACATTGAGGACCGGCAATGGCATTTTCCGCGTGAATTGCTTTTTCCGGCGCATACAGAACAAGTATTTCATACATCAAATAAGGATAGATAAGACAGAACAATGACAAAGGAACAAGAATTGATAGACAGGCTGATTGACCTGGCTTTTGCGGAAGACATCGGCGATGGCGACCACACCACGCTGTCCTGCATCCCCGCCACAGAGATGGGGAAGTCCAAACTTCTGATTAAGGAACCGGGCATCCTGGCCGGCATCGAGGTGGCCAAGGAAGTGTTCCGGCGCTTTGACCCCACCTTGAAGGTGGAGGTGTTCATGCCCGACGGTTCCGAAGTGAAGCCGGGCGACGTGCCGATGGTGGTAGAAGGCAAGGTGCAATCTTTGCTTCAGACGGAGCGCCTGATGCTGAACATCATGCAGCGCATGAGCGGTATTGCCACTATGACCCATCGCTATGCCGGGCAGTTGAAAGGCACGCACACCCGCGTGTTGGACACCCGCAAGACAACACCCGGCATGCGCATCCTGGAGAAAATGGCCGTGAAGATAGGCGGAGGCGTCAACCATCGCATCGGTCTGTTCGACATGATTCTGCTGAAGGACAACCATGTGGACTTTGCCGGAGGCATTGACAAGGCCATCCTGCGTGCCAAGGAGTATTGCAAGGAGAAGGGCAAGGACCTGAAGATTGAGATTGAGGTTCGTAACCTCGACGAACTGCAGCAAGTCCTGAACGTGGGCGGAGTGGACCGCATCATGTTCGACAACTTCACGCCGGAACTTACCCGCAAAGCCGTCGAGATGGTGGGGGGACGTTATGAGACCGAATCCTCGGGCGGCATCACGTTTGACACCCTGCGCGATTACGCCGAGTGTGGCGTGGACTTTATCTCGGTGGGTGCCCTGACGCATTCCGTCAAGGGACTGGACATGAGTTTCAAGGCTTGCTGAGAACAGCCTTGCTATATTCTTGGCGCGGATTACGCGGATTGCACGGATTCCTTTCACTATATGGCCTGTGTCAATCCGCGTAGTTCGCGCTTGATTGCAAAAGACTTTCTCGCCGTCCGGCAAGCGGCGTGTTTAACGTATTTTTGTATTCTCTTTTGCAGCATTCTCTCAAGGGCTGCGTCTAACAGATAAACGGCGCGATGAGGCGTTCGAAAGAATATTTTGGTATTGGAAAGTGAAATAGAGTTGGTTGAAGGATGCCGGGCTGGAAAGGATTCTGCCCGAAAGGCTCTTTATACCCTCTATGCACGCAAGATGTTGGCTGTGTGCTACCGTTATGTGGGCGATATGGATGCCGCACATGATGTGTTGCACGACGGGTTCATCAAGATCTTCACACACTTCACCTTCCGGGGCGAATGTCCGCTGGAAGTCTGGGTTCATCGGGTAATGGTGACGCAGGCCATCGACCATCTGCGGCGCGAGCAACGCTTCAGTCGCCTGCTGGTGAGCGAAGAGCAGATGCCGGACATCCCGGAGGAGGACAGCCTGGCCGAGGCCGGTGAGCGCCTCTCGGAAGAAGTGCTGATGAAGTTCGTGGCCGAGCTGCCCGACGGATGCAGGACAGTCTTCAACCTCTATGTGTTCGAGGAAAAATCACACAAGGAGATTGCTGCCCTGCTGCATATCAAGGAACATTCCTCTACCTCGCAACTGCATCGTGCCAAGACAATGTTGGCGAAACGAATCAAAGAATATCTGGCCCATGAGAGAAAATAGTGAACTGACCAATCTGTTTAAAAACCGTTTGTCGCAGACGGAAATGGAGGTGCGCGACGGATTCTGGGAGACGCTGGAACAGGATTTGTCCAAGTCCATCCCGGCCGTCGGCAGGGAGAGGCGTGGCTTTTCTTCCCGGATGCACCGATGGGTGGTGGCGGCTTCGGTGCTGTTGGTGTTGGGGGCGGCCACGCTCGTATGGTGGAGCCGGTCTCCTCAAGAAGCCGGCGAGGAGGTGTCTGTCGCCCCTCTCTTGACACTTTCGGAAACGCCGGAAGCGGAAGAGGGAGTTTCCGCGTCCGTGGAAGAGGCGTCTGTCCGGCCGATAGACCCGGTCAAGGAGGGGGGTACGCATCGTCCCGTTTTGGCAAAGGCTGTGGCGCAAGCGGAGCCTTCGCCCCAGGAGCCAATGTCGGTGCATGTCTCCATTACCATTACGCAAAGGCAGTATGGATATCCGTCCGACGATGCGGGCCGTCGCAGGCGGGACCCTATGTCCCGTGTGAAGCACGAGCATTGGACAGAGGACGGAGCATCGTGGTCGGCGTCAGGCGGCGAGGAGGCTTCGGTGGAAGATTGTGCGGCACTGCTGAAGACGCCGCGCTGGTTCTTGAAGGCAAGTGCCGGAACCTCCCTGCCCAAAGGGAATTATCAGGCACCTTTGGAGGTGGAGCTCGGGGTGGAGCGCCGGCTGAACAAACGCCTCTCGCTGGAAGCAGGCTTGCAATATGTACGTCTGCATGAGGACGGGGGCGAAACGCTGCACACACTGGGCATTCCGGTGCGCCTGAATGTCTTGCTGGCCGGTAATTCCAAGGTCGATTTGTATGCTTTGGCCGGCGGGGCGGTAGAGAAGTGCGTGGCGGGTGCTCCGGATAATGGCTTCGAAGCAGAGCCTGTGCAATGTTCAGTGATGGCAGGAATGGGTGTTCGTTATAAGATGAACGACCGTCTGGCCCTGTTTGTCGAACCCACGGTAACTCACCATTTTGATACGGACTCCTCCACACGGTCTTTGTATTCGGAGCGTCCCACGAACCTGAATCTTTCATGTGGCTTGCGTATGGCTTTTTAATCGGATTAGTTATGAAGAAAAACGGTTTATTCATGAATTTACATATAGGCGGATGCCTGATGGGCATTGCCTTTCTCATCTTGGCATTGGTCTCATGCACAGAAGATACATTGGATTATGACCACCCGGATGTGGCAGTCTTTGTAAAGCAATTGAAGGATGGGGAGTTGTCCGTTCAAAGTTCGGACGGAATGGCCCGTATACCCAAGTTTGCGATGCAGGACATCGGGAAATTGCTGGAATATGCCGATGATTTGAGCGTCATACCGTCATTCCCCTTGGCGCCGGTATCCTATTCTGCCGGAGGTAAATTGCGTTTAGGGGAATGCCTGCTTTGGACGGTGGAAACCCTTCGGCTGGGGCATAATGCTTCGATGGGCTGCAAGATGGTGCATGTGGATGCGGACAATTATGAAGGCATCTACTTCCTCTCCGACGAGGAGGTGCTGGATGCCGTTTCGCGCTATCGTCATTGGTGGGAGAACCGGAATCTGCCGCGGACCATGTGGACCATTGATCCTTGTTGGAATGAACCGCTTTGTGGAAGTGGCTATATGTGGTGGTAATCTGTTGGTAATCCGGCCGGTGAAGTTACTTCCTGAGTCAAATTGGGTCAATATGAGACGTCTGACTGCTTTGCTGGGGCTGCTGTTGGGGTGGGTTGGCGTGCTTTGCGCTCAAAATTGGACGTCGGCCGATTCCCTGCGTTTGCAACGTCTGCTGGAAGGAGAGGGGGAAATCAAGTTGAATCCCGAGGCCTTGCGGGAGTTGGAGCAGAACTTCGGCCAACCGAAAATTTCGGAAGAGAAGCCTTGGCTGAAGTTCGACGAGACCCTGCCGATGGGGATTTCGGAGAAAGACAAGAAAGCAAAGATGGTTTTGCGGCCTTATACTGGTTATACGCCCTACAACTGGGATCCTATCCGAGGATGCAAGATTGACATAGACAAGCCCACATGGAAAGAGAACATCCTGCGGGGACTGGACAAGATGCTGGTGGGGGCTGCCAAGCCCTCGGGGCTTGATTTCATGGGCATCTTTACCAAAGAATTCTGGAACCGGAAAATCAAGAAGAGGAGGGCTGCTACTTTGGAAGCCTTGAAGGCTTATGGAGACTCTATCACGATACATCAGAAAGAAAAGCCGCATCATGAGTAAACCAATGGCGTGCCGGAAACGTTTTTAATTCTGATTACTTACTTATTGATTAAAATATGGATAATAGAGTTACTTCTTTGTTTGGAATAGAGCATCCCATCATCCAGGGTGGTATGGTGTGGTGCAGTGGCTGGCGGTTGGCTTCGGCCGTGAGTAATGCCGGCGGGTTGGGATTGTTGGGAGCAGGCTCCATGCATCCCGAAACTTTGCGTGAGCATATCCGGAAGACCAAGGCGGCCACATCGAAACCTTTCGGAGTGAATCTGCCCCTGATGTATCCGCAGGTGGACGAGGTGATGCAGCTCCTGGTGGACGAAGGTGTCAAGATTGTGTTCACTTCTGCCGGGAGTCCAAAGAAATGGACAGGTTGGCTGCACGAGCATGGCATGACGGTAGTGCATGTGGTGTCTTCCTCCACATTTGCGAAGAAGGCCGAGCAGGCTGGGGTGGATGCCATTGTAGCTGAAGGTTTTGAGGCTGGTGGCCATAACGGTCGTGAGGAAACCACAACGTTGTGCCTCATTCCTGCCGTACGTCGGGTTACGCCTCTTCCTCTGATTGCCGCCGGAGGTATTGCTACGGGTGAGGCCATATTGGCTATGAGGGTCTTAGGGGCTGATGGTGTGCAGATAGGTACCCGTTTTGCTTTGACTGAGGAGAGTTCGGCCAGCGAGGCATTCAAGAATCATTGCTTGAATCTGGAGGAAGGGGATACGCGTCTTTTATTGAAGAAATTGGCTCCGACGCGTTTGGTGAAAGGAAAGTTCCTGGATGAAGTGGCGAAGGCTGAAGATGCAGGGGCTACTCCGGACGAATTGCGAGTGCTTTTAGGCAAGGGACGTGCCAAACTTGGTATCTTTGAAGGTAATCTGGACGAAGGCGAATTGGAAATAGGTCAAATTGCGGCTTTGCTGAAAGGCAGGGGAATCCAAACCGTAGCTGAAGTCATGAAAGATTTGACAGAAAGTTATGCAGGTGCCCTTGCTGCCTTAAGAAAATAAAGGTCCGACTTTTGTCCGACCTGATAAAATTAATAGGGGATAACTTGCTGTCTTATAGCATGCTATCCCCTAACTTGTTGCGGAGGCAAGACTCGAACTTACGACCTTTGGGTTATGAGCCCAACGAGCTACCAACTGCTCCACTCCGCGATGTTGCTTTTTGATTTCGGGTGCAAAGGTACGGGTTCCTTTCCTAAAAAGCAAATGTTTGTGCTGTTTTTTTTCGTTTGAAGCAGGTGTTGACTTGTAAGGTGTTGATATATATAACATTATCTATATGTTAATTTCTGTTTCCTTTTGGGCGTTGATTAAGTTTGCAGGTTCGTTCCTCTCGGGGGATAGTTGTTATACTTTGCGCGGTTTAATTTTGTGCAAAACAAAAAATACACTTCAGTTGCCGTCTTCGCATTCCTTTTCACGTCAGATGCCACCTTGTTTTATTTGTATGGACCCATTGGCGGAATTATAACCGATATGCACTTTATCTGTCGGTCCATTGTACGGTTTTG
>DHKFC23501__coassemble_1532_pt1 | contig 12870 bp, 12 predicted proteins | sample DHKFC23501__metabat2_low_PE_030 | metagenome-assembled genome bin DHKFC23501
GTGTTAAAACGCAGAGCTAAAATATCGCCCACCTTCAGCATGGCGTCCATGACGGACCTCATATTCCTGTTGCTGATCTTCTTCATGATAACCTCGACGGTGGTTTCGCCCAACGCCATCAAGGTGTTGCTTCCGCAAGGCAAAGAGCAGACCTCGGCCAAACCTTTGACGCGTGTCATCATTGACAAGGAACTGAACTATTATGCGGCCTTCGGCAATGACCGCGAGCAGCTTGTCACGTTGGAAGAGTTGCCCGCTTTCCTGAAGTCCTGCGCCGAGCGTGAGCCGGAGATGTACGTGGCTCTTTATGCCGACGTTTCCGTGCCCTACGGGGAAATCGTGAAGGTGCTCAACATCGCCAACGAGAACCACTTCAAGATGGTGTTGGCCACGCGCCCGCCCGATGAGAAAAGTGCTGAATGAAGAAATCAAGGAGCAAAGAAGGTGATGATGCCTTCACTTCTTAACCCCTATAATAAATATAATAGGTATCACACATCATGACGGATCCGAAGAAGAAAGGAAAATACATAGGCATGCTGGGAGCCGTGCTGGTGCACGGAGTTTTCATCGTGTTCTTGTTCCTGATGGGCTTCACCCTGCCCGAACCGCAGGAGGAGAGCGGCGTACCCGTGATGCTGGGCGATGTGCCCCAAGCTTCCGGCTGGTCGGACCCCTCGTTGGTGGAGGTGGAGACAATGCCTGCCGAGGCGGTTGTGCCCCAAGAATCCGTGGAGCAGGAACTCCTCACGCAGGATCTGGAGGAAACGGTGACCTTGACCCCCGAATCGAAAAAGGAGGCGGAAGTCCCCGAAAAGACTGAAGCCGAGAAAGCAGAAGAGGCCCGCAGATTGGCCGAAGAACGCGCCGAGCGCGAGCGTCGCGAGGCCGAGGAAGCAGCCCGTCGCCGGGTGGCCGGCGCTTTTGGCAAGGGCTCCAAGATGGGAAGCCGGGGCGATGCAGCGACGGGTGAAGGCATGCAGGGCAGTCCGCAGGGCAATGCGGAGACGGGTGCCTCTACGGGTGTGGGCGGCTATGGCGAGTTCAATCTGGGGGGGCGCTCCATCGGGGCAGGCGGATTGCCACGCCCGGTGTACAACGTGCAGGACGAGGGACGTGTGGTGGTGACCATCACCGTGAATCCGGCAGGGCATGTGATTGCCACCGAAATAAACAAGCAGACCAATACCGTCAATCCCGCCTTGCGCAAGGCTGCCCTGGAGGCGGCCAGGAAGGCAAGGTTCAATGCGGTGGAGGGGCTGACCAACCAAGTGGGAACAATAACGTATTATTTTAACCTAAAGTAAAAAGGAGAATTAGATTATGGGTACAGTGTATGTATTCTTCGCCGATGGCTTTGAAGAAATGGAGGCCTTTGCAGCCGTGGACATTCTGAGACGTGCCGGTGTGCAGGTGCAGATGGTGACGGTGACGGAGAACGAAATCGTGAAGGGCGCCCATGGCGTGCCCGTGTTGTGCGACAAGAACATCGTGAATTGTGACTTCTTCGATGCCGAGATGCTGGTATTGCCCGGTGGACTGCCCGGCGCAACGACCTTGAACGAGTGCGAAGATTTGCGCAAGTTGCTGGTGCGTTTCGCCCAGGAGGGCAAGAACATTGCTGCCATCTGCGCTGCTCCGATGGTGCTGGGCAACCTGGGGTTGCTGAAGGGTAAGAAAGCCACCTGCTATCCGGGCTTTGACAAATACCTGGAGGGGGCCGAATATACCGGCGCCTTGGTGGAGAAAGACGGTAACATCATCACCGGAAAGGGACCGGGCGCTTGCCTGAAGTTCGGTCTGGCTCTGGTGGAACACCTCTGCGGCAAGGAGAAAGTGAAAGAACTGGAAGAGGCCATGTGCCTCCGTTAAAGCGGTATCGCCCATGGATTACGCATTGATCGTGGCCGGAGGCAAAGGCCTGCGCATGGGGACGGACCTCCCCAAGCAATTTCTTCCGATAGGGGGGAAACCCGTGCTGATGCGCACGTTGGAGGCTTTCCACGCTTACGATGAGGCGATGCGGATCATATTGGTACTCCCGCACGACCAGCAGGCTTATTGGCAAGGGTTATGCGCGGAGTATCGTTTTACAGTACCCCACCTCGTGGCCGAGGGCGGAGAAACGCGCTTCCACTCCGTGCGTAACGGGTTGGTGCTGGTGGAGGCACCTGGACGGGTGGGGGTGCATGATGGGGTGCGGCCTTTCGTCTCGCGGGAGGTGATGGCCCGTTGTTATGCACTGGCCTCTGAGCGGCAGGCTGTGGTGCCGGTGATACCCGTGGTGGATACTGTTCGCCACTTGACTGGCGGGGAAAGCAGGACGGTCAACCGCGATGAATACTGCCTGGTGCAGACGCCCCAAGTATTCGATGTGGAACTCCTGAAGCGGGCTTACGAGCAGTCCTATACGCCGGCATTCACGGACGATGCCTCGGTGGTGGAGGCTTTGGGCGTATCCGTCACCCTGACAGAGGGCAACCGCGAGAACATCAAGATAACCACGCCTTTTGACCTTCGGGTGGCCGAAGCCTTGCTATGATGGCCTATGCTTGACCTGACCACGCGTGACATTAAGTACCTGACAGGCGTCGGCCCGCAACGTGCGTCCCTGTTCAATAAGGAACTGGGCATTTTCTCCATGCACGACCTCCTCTATTATTTCCCTTATAAATATGTGGACAGAAGCCGTATCTATACCATCCGTGAGATAGACGGTAATATGCCCTATATCCAGTTGAAAGGCGAAATCCGGGGCTTTGAGCTGGCGGGAGAGGGGCGCGGACAACGCCTGGTGGCCCACTTCACGGATGGGACGGGGTTTGTGGACTTGGTGTGGTTTCAAGGCATCCAGTATGCCACCGGCAAATATAAGGTACGTCGGGAATATATCGTCTTCGGCAAGCCCACTGCCTATAACGGACGCTTCAACATTCCCCATCCGGATATCGACGAGGTGTCCGAAGTATCCCTTTCTTCGATGGGGCTCCAACCCTATTACAACACAACGGACCGCATGAAGCGGAGTTCGCTCAATTCGCGTGCCATCGAACGGATAATGGCCAATCTTCTCAAGCAAGTCAATGAGCCTCTGCCCGAAACCCTTTCGCCTGCCATCTTGGCTGAGCACCACCTGATGCCCTTGACCGACGCCTTGCGCAACATTCATTTCCCAGTCAATGCAGAGATGCTCCGCAAGGCGCAATACCGCCTGAAGTTCGAGGAACTGTTTTACGTCCAGCTCAACATCCTGCGTTACGCCAAGGATCGTCAGCGGCGTTACCGGGGATATGTGTTCGGTAGAGTGGGCGAGTTGTTTAATACATTTTATTCTCAACATCTGCCATTTGAACTGACCGGCGCTCAAAAGCGCGTGCTGAAAGAAATCCGGCGCGACCTTGGCTCAGGGCGCCAGATGAATCGTCTGCTTCAGGGCGACGTGGGGAGTGGAAAGACGCTCGTGGCCCTGATGAGTATGCTGATAGCCTTGGACAACGGATATCAGGCATGTATGATGGCTCCCACCGAAATCCTGGCCAATCAGCATTATGAGACCATCCGTCATTTCCTGAAGGGGATGGATATCCGTGTAGAGTTATTGACCGGCTCTATCAAGGGGAAGCGCCGTGAGGCTATTCTCTTGGGGCTCCTGTCGGGGGAGGTGCGTATCCTGATAGGTACGCATGCCTTGATAGAGGACACGGTGCACTTTGCCTCCCTGGGCTTGGCCGTGATTGACGAGCAACATCGTTTTGGGGTGGAGCAACGCGCCCGTTTGTGGACGAAGAGTGACCGGCCGCCTCATGTCCTGGTGATGACGGCTACTCCCATCCCCCGTACGCTGGCCATGACGCTCTACGGGGATTTGGATGTGTCGGTCATAGACGAGTTGCCCCCCGGGCGCAAACCTATAGCCACTATCCACCAGTTTGATAACCGGCGCGAGAGCCTCTATCGCTCCGTCCGCAAGCAGATTGAGGAGGGAAGGCAGGTGTATTTTGTTTACCCCCTGATTAAGGAAAGTGAGAAAATCGACCTGAAGAACCTGGAGGAGGGTTATGAACTGATTTGTGCGGCTTTTCCTGATTGCCGGGTGTGTAAGGTGCATGGCAAGATGAAACCCGCAGAGAAGGATGCACAGATGCAACTCTTCGCTTCGGGTGAGGCACAGATTATGGTGGCCACCACGGTAATCGAGGTGGGAGTCAATGTGCCCAATGCTTCGGTGATGGTCATTGAAAATGCAGAACGTTTCGGCCTCTCCCAATTACACCAGTTGCGGGGCAGGGTGGGGCGTGGAGCCGACCAATCCTATTGCATCCTGGTGACGGGGTATAAACTGGCTGAGGATACCCGTAAGCGTTTGGAAATCATGGTGCGAACCAACGATGGGTTCGAAATAGCCGAAGCCGACCTCAAACTCCGCGGCCCCGGAGACCTGGAGGGCACCCAGCAGAGCGGCATTGCCTTCGACCTGAAAATTGCGGACATTGCCCGCGACGGGCAACTCCTGCAATACGTGCGCGAGGTGGCTCAGCGTGTGGTAGATGCTGACCCCAACGGAGAGCAGCCCGAAAACGAAATCCTCTGGCGTCAACTGAAGGCTTTGCGCAAAAGCAACATTAACTGGGCGGCTATCAGCTGAAGTCTTTGCCGAATAAAGGCGGGCACTCCTCGAAAGAAAGGCAAGGGCACCTCCAAAGATTGCTTTGTTCGAGAATGTGTTGTAAAACATGTTTCTTATATGTTATTGTGGTATAGGTGGTTATAAAGGAACGCACGCATACTTTTTCATTCAGAAATAAAAAAATAGTTAAGAGGGGATTCGCCCATTGGAAAAGAAGTAGTAACTTTGAGGGAATTTTTAATAAACCCTATTACGAACAGGAGTTACGACCCCAAAATAGAGACAGAAACGAATGAAATTGCCCATGATTAAAACCCTGTGTCTGGCCGCGATGACGGTATTCGGCGCGAATGCCTTCTCGCAAGATCTGATAGCCCGCCAGGCACCCATCGACCGGAAACTGAAGACGGTTGATTCACTGGCCCTCCAAAAACAAATTCGTGTGGAGCAATCCCTTTACCCCGCATTTGATATATACCCTTCCTGGAATAATGACGTGGTGGCCGCCTACAAGGATGCCATCGTCCCCGAATCCTTCACTTTCGACCTTACTGGTTTTTGCATGCCTACTGAGCACACCAAGATAACCGATGTGTTCGGTTACCGTCCGCGGCGCAGACGTCGTCATGAGGGGCTGGACATCAAGGTGTATGTGGGCGATACCATCCGTGCGGCCTTCGACGGCAAGGTGCGTGTGGTGAAGAATCAAGGGCGTCGTGGGTATGGCAAATATCTGGTCATCCGCCACGATAATGGCTTGGAAACCCTCTACGGACACTTGTCCAAGCAATTGGTCGAAGTCGACCAATTAGTGAAAGCCGGAGAACCCATTGCCTTGGGCGGTAACACGGGGCGCTCCACAGGGTCTCACCTCCACTTTGAAACTCGTTTCTTGGGTAAGCCCCTGAATCCTGCCCTGATGTTCGATTTCGAGAAGCAGGACATCGTGGCTGATACTTATACATTCCACAAAGACAAGGCTGATTCGAAGAAGGGCACATCGCCCAAGGGACTTTTCTATAAGGTCAAGAAGGGCGATACGCTGGCCAAAATTGCTCGCCGGCAAGGGACCACGGTCAGCCAGCTTTGCAAGCTGAACCGCATCACGCGCCGCACCATTCTGCGCCCGGGTCAGGTATTGCGTTGCTCATAGAAAAACGTAGACAATCATAACGTGGGGGGCACTTTAATATAATTTAGAGTGCCCTCCTTTTCTTTTATCTCATATTATTCCTACCTTTGCATACATTTTTTAAGGATATGAAGGATACCAAAGAGCAATTCGAGCACATCCTGGCCATCTGCCGGGACTTGTTTGCCAAGAAGTTGCACGATTACGGGCCTGCCTGGCGCATACTTCGTCCCGTGTCGGTGACCGACCAGCTTTATATCAAGGCAAACCGCATCCGCAGCATCGAGACAAAGGGCGTGGCCTTGGTGGACGAGGGCATCCGCTCCGAATTCATGGCCATTGTCAATTATGGCATTATCGGCTTGATTCAGTTGGAGTTGGGCTGTGCCGACAAGGCGGATATTTCCAATGAAGAGGCTTTGGCACTGTATGACAAATACGCCCATGCGTCCTTGGAGTTGATGTTGGCCAAGAACCACGATTATGACGAGGCTTGGCGGGGGATGCGTATCAGTTCATACACCGACCTTATCTTGATGAAGATATACCGCACCAAGCAGATAGAATCCCTTGCCGGCCAGACGCTGGTGTCGGAGGGCGTGGATGCTAACTATATGGATATGATTAACTATTCCGTGTTCGGCTTGATAAAGATAGAATTTGGAGACTGAGAGGAGATATATCGTTGAAGGGCTGGTGGTGAACATTTGCCGCTTCGTGCTGGGCATCACCTTCGTTTTTTCCGGCTTCGTCAAGGCGGTAGATCCCTTGGGCTTCTACTATAAAATGCAGGATTATCTGCTGGCCTTCGGCTTGGTGGAGTGGGTTCCCGCTATTCTCGTTCTTTTTTTCTGCATCGGCCTGGCTGCGGTGGAGTTTTGCGTGGGCGTCTTCCTTTGCTTCGGCATCCGGCGTCGTGTAGCAGCTCCAGTGTCTTTCCTCTTGCTGATGGTGATGACGCCGCTGACCCTCTACCTGGCGTTGTTCAATCCTGTGGAGGATTGCGGTTGCTTTGGCGATGCCTGGGTGCTGACCAATTGGGAGACTTTCGGCAAAAACATTTTGCTTCTCCTGGCGGCGTGGGTGGTGTGCAAGCGTCCGAAGCGCATCTGGCGGTTCATCTCTTCCAAGATGGAATGGATGGTTTCGATGTACTCCTTCCTGTTCATCTTCGTGTTTTCCTTTTATTGCCTGGTCAATCTGCCCGTGCTGGATTTTCGTCCTTATAAAATAGGCGTCAATATCCGCGAGGCCATGGAGATGCCCGAAGGGGCCAAGCCCAGTGTGTTCGAGGAACGTCTCGTCTACGAGAAGGAAGGAGAGCGGCGCGAGTTTACCTTGGAAACCCTTCCGGATAGTACCTGGACATTCGTAGAGCGTCGCTCCGTCTTGGTGGAGCAGGGATATGAGCCGCCTATACATAACTTTTATATGCTGGACGAGCGGACAGGTGCGGATATAGCGCCGGAAGTCCTGGCCGATACGAACTACGTATTCCTTCTCGTGGTGAACCATGTGGAGGAGGCGGATGACGGAAACATCGATCTTATCAACGAGATTTATGATTATAGCGTGGAGCATGGATATGGATTCTATGCCCTGACCGCATCTGCCCTGGACGACATCGAGTTGTGGAGTGACCGTACAGGGGCGGAATATCCTTTCTGCGCGGGCGAGGACACCGAGCTGAAGACCATCATACGCTCCAATCCCGGTCTCCTCCTTCTGAAGGGAGGTACTATCTACAACAAGTGGAGTGACAATCAGTTACCAGACGAGTATGACCTGACCGCTCCCCTTGACCGTCTGGAGATAGGACAGATGAAGGAGGTGAGTGACTTGCGCACTATAACTTATGTCCTTTTGTGGTTCTTTGTTCCCCTGACGTTGGTGGTGGCTGCAGACCTGGCCGTAATCAGGCGTCGCGAACGGAAACGCCTTGAACGTCAGGAGAAGGAAGGAACGCCTGAATAAGAAGAGATTCATTAACCCTTTAATAATAAACAATTATGAGAAAGAACATTGTTGCAGGAAACTGGAAAATGAACAAAACCCTCCAGGAGGGTATTGCTCTGGCAAAAGAACTGAATGAAATGCTGGCTAACGAGAAGCCCAATTGCGACGTCATCATCTGCACGCCGTTCATCCATCTGGCTTCGGTTACGCCCTTGGTAGACCCCGCTAAGATTGGTGTAGGTGCTGAAAATTGCGCCGACAAGGAGTCCGGTGCTTACACGGGTGAAGTTTCTGCCGCTATGGTGGCTTCCACGGGTGCCAAGTATGTCATCCTGGGTCATTCTGAGCGTCGTGCCTACTATCATGAGACGGTTGAGATCCTGGCCGAGAAAGTAAAGCTGGCTTTGGCTCACGGTCTGACTCCTATCTTCTGCATCGGCGAAGTGCTGGAAGAGCGCGAAGCTAACAAGCAGAACGAGGTGGTAGCCGCCCAATTGGCTTCCGTTTTCTCCCTTTCTGCCGAAGACTTCTCCAAGATTATCCTGGCTTACGAACCCGTTTGGGCCATCGGTACGGGCAAGACTGCTACGCCTGCCCAGGCTCAGGAAATCCACGCCTTCATCCGCTCGCAAGTGGCTGAGAAGTATGGCAAGGAAGTGGCTGAGAATTGCTCCATCCTCTACGGCGGTAGCTGCAAGCCCAGCAACGCCAAGGAACTCTTCGCCAATCCCGACGTGGATGGCGGCCTGATTGGTGGTGCCGCCCTGAAAGCTGCTGACTTCAAGGGCATCATCGATGCGTTCAACTAATTAGGCGAAGGACGAAGGATGAAGAATGGGGAATACCCGTTTCTCATTCTTCTCCTTCTGTTTTTAAGAACTTCTGTTGTATGAAAAGACTATTCATTCTCTTGTCGGCCTGCTTCTTGTGCGTACTCTACTCATCGGCGCAGAGCAAGAATATCATCTCCAGTTTGGAGAAGAACGTGCCCGGGCAGGGCAAGGTGACCATTCACCAGGATGCACGCATTGCGGCCTTGGTAGGTTCGGATGCCGTCCCCGTGAGTGCAGACGGAAGCCGTGTCATCAAGAAGGCCGGCTATCGCATCCAGGTCTATGCCGGCAACAATACCCGCGCCGCCAAGAACGCCGCCCATGCAGTGGGTGTCCGAGTCAAGGAACTTTTTCCCGACCTGCCTGTCTACACTTCCTTCAATCCGCCCCGTTGGCTATGTCGTGCAGGTGACTTCAGCACCATCGAGGAGGCCGATGCCGTGATGCGCCAATTGAGGGCCGTGGGCGATTTCAAGGCCGTATCCATTGTGCGCGAGCAAATCAATATACCGTTAGAATAAGGAGTCGGCAAGGCAACAGAGGAAGGCTCCTTGTCATCCTGCTTCCTGATTCCCTTGTCCCCTAAAAATAAAATAATCATGCTGCATAAAGAAGAAATCACATCTCCCCATTTGGAAGAACTGAAAGAACATTATCAACGCATACTTACCCTCTTGGGCGAGGATCCTACCCGTGAGGGCTTGCTCAAGACGCCCGAACGCGTGGCCAAGGCCATGCTGACCCTGACCGGAGGCTATGCCATGGATCCCCATGAAGTGCTACGCTCCGCCCGATTCAAGGAAGATTACAACCAGATGGTCATCGTGAAGGACATTGATTTCTTCTCCCTCTGCGAGCACCACATGCTTCCCTTCTATGGCAAAGCACACGTGGCCTATATCCCCAACGGATACATCACCGGCTTGAGCAAGATTGCCCGTGTGGTGGATATCTTTTCTCATCGCCTTCAGGTGCAGGAACGCATGACCCTGCAAATCAAACAATGCATTCAGGAAACTCTTAATCCCCTGGGCGTAATGGTGGTTATCGAGGCGCGACACATGTGCATGCAGATGCGCGGGGTGGAGAAGCAGAATGCCATCACCACCACTTCCGATTTCTCCGGGGGCTTCAACCAAGCCAAGACGCGGGAGGAATTCATGAACCTGATTAGACGGAGTGAACTGTAAGGAATCTGGGGAGTTGGAGGGCTTTTTAGGAATGACAGGCCAATCATGCGCCCGGCGATTATCTGATAAGGCTAAAAATATCGTCTTCACCCGTTGGCGGAATTAATTGGAGCATGAAAGCCTACGAGCGGGGATATCTCCGGGCCGAGGCGGAGATATCTGCGGACAAGGACGGAGATATCTTCGGACAAAAGCGGAGATATCTACCCGCAAAGCCGCACAAGGGACTGGCAGATAAAGTGTATATTGTGGTCATAATTCCGCCAACGGGTCGTCTTCTAATTGCCTGAGCGAAGCGGCAGTTCCCTCCGGCTCCTGAAAAATCCTCCTAAAAATCTAACACAATTTATCACTTCTTCCCTTACACTTCTCAACTATTATCGTTAATTTTGCGGCCAAATGAAACGATATTCTAATCATCAGTAGTATATGGCAAAGATAACCAAAGAAGCCGCCTTGCTCTATCACTCCATGGGCAAGCCGGGAAAAATTGAAGTAATCCCTACCAAACCTTACAGTACACAAACCGACCTCTCCCTTGCCTATTCCCCCGGTGTGGCAGAACCCTGCCTGGAGATTGAGAAAAACCCCATCGACGCTTACAAGTACACAGCCAAAGGCAACCTTGTGGCCGTTATCTCCAATGGTACCGCCGTCTTGGGCTTGGGCAATATCGGCGCTCTGGCCGGTAAGCCTGTGATGGAAGGAAAGGGGCTGTTGTTCAAGATATATGCAGGTATTGACGTGTTTGACGTGGAGGTGAATGAAACCGACCCCGACAAGTTTGTGGAAGCTGTCAAAGCGATTGCACCTACCTTCGGAGGCATTAACCTGGAGGATATCAAAGCCCCCGAGTGCTTCGAAATCGAACGTAGATTGAAGGAAGAGCTGGACATCCCCGTCATGCATGACGACCAGCACGGCACTGCCATCATTTCCAGTGCAGGCCTGCTCAATGCCCTCGAAGTGGCCGGAAAACGTATTGAAGATGTCAAGATCGTGGTTAATGGCGCCGGTGCATCGGCGGTGTCCTGCACCAAACTCTACATCTCTCTGGGTGCGCGCCTGGAGAATGTGGTGATGCTGGACAGTAAGGGTGTCATCCGCAAGGACCGTGAGAACCTGAACGAGCAGAAACGCTTCTTCGCCACCGACCGTGACATTCACACCCTGGCCGAGGCCATCGAGGGAGCCGACGTCTTCCTGGGCCTTTCGAAAGGCAACGTCCTCACGCAGGACATGGTGCGGAGCATGGCCAAAGACCCCATCGTATTCGCCTTGGCCAATCCCACCCCGGAAATTTCCTACGAGGATGCCATGGCCGCCCGTCCCGATGTATTGATGGCCACGGGACGTTCCGACTATCCTAACCAGATCAACAACGTCATTGGCTTCCCCTACATCTTCCGCGGCGCTTTGGACACGCACGCCAAGGCTATTAACGAAGAGATGAAGATTGCTGCCGTGCGCGCCATTGCCGGCCTTGCCAAGCAGCCGGTGCCCGACGTGGTGAACAATGCCTATCACGTGAACGACCTCACCTTCGGACGTGACTACTTCATCCCGAAACCCGTCGATCCGCGTCTCATCACCGAGGTGTCCAGTGCCGTGGCCCGCGCTGCCATCGAAAGCGGAGTGGCCCGCACATCCATCACCGACTGGGATGCCTACAAGCAGCACCTGCTGGAGCTGATGGGTTATGAGAGCCAGTTCACCGCCCAGCTTTACGAGTTGGCGCGTCAGGCTCCCCAGCGTGTGGTATTTGCCGAAGGCACGCACCCCAAGATGCTGAAGGCTGCCGTCGAGGCCAAGGCCGAAGGCATCTGCCAGCCCATCCTGCTGGGTAACGACGAACTCATCGCCAAAATGGCCAAGAAGCTCAACCTCAGCCTTGAGGGCATTGAAGTGGTGAATCTGCGTCATCCCGACGAGCAGGAACGCCGCGAACGCTACGCCCGCATCCTCTCCGAAAAGCGCGCCCGCGAGGGAGCTACCTACGAAGAGGCCAACGACAAGATGTTCGAGCGTAACTATTTCGGTATGATGATGGTGGAAACGGGCGAAGCCGACGCTTTCATCACCGGCCTTTACACTAAGTATAGCAACACGATCAAGGTGGCCAAAGAGGTTATCGGCATACAGCCCGGCTACAGCACCTTTGCCACAATGCATATCCTCAATTCGAAGAAAGGCATCATGTTCCTGGCCGACACCCTCATCAACCGCCATCCCGATGCCGAGACGATGATTGATATCGCCAAGCTGACGGCCCACACCGTACGCTTCTTCAACCAGACGCCGGTCATTGCCATGCTGAGTTATTCGAACTTTGGTGCGGACACCGTGGGAAGCCCCGTGAATGTGCACAAGGCCGTTGAATATATGCAGACGAATTATCCCGACCTGGCCATCGACGGTGAGATGCAGGTGAACTTCGCCCTCAACCGCGAGTTGCGCGACCAGAAGTACCCTTTCACGCGGTTGAACGGCAAGGATGTGAACACGCTCATCTTCCCCACACTTTCCTCGGCCAATGCCGGCTACCAGCTCTTGCAGGGCATGCACACTGACGGCGAACTGATTGGCCCGATACAGATGGGGTTGAACAAGCCTATCCACTTCACCGACTTCGAAAGCTCCGTGCGTGACATTGTCAATATCACGGCCGTGGCTGCCATTGATGCCATCGTGGCCAAGAAGAAGGCTGAGCAATGATGCGCTCCCGCAGAAGGCTTTCCCGTTCGCAATGCGTATGCATCACGCTGCTTTGGGCGGCACTGACCTACGTGGTGCTCACTAAGGCCGAGCGTATCGACGGGCCGGTCATACTTATGCTCCTGCTCAGCGGCGCACTGGTGTTCATACCGGTCGTCAAGGCTTTGAGGGGCGGCAAATAGTTATAAGTATAAGCGCGGATTACGCGGGTTGTAGGGACGGATTTCGACCGTATGTCGATAACACTCCGTCCAACCCGGGTAGTCCGCGCTTCCGTTTCATGCCGCCGTCAGCCAAAGTTCCCTTATGCTTTTCCATTCTCTGTGCCGCACGGCGGCCTTATTCCTTATTATTCCACCATTGCAATCCCCATCTTCCCCATCAGGAAGCAGGCATTCATGTTCTGCGCCACGCCTT
>DHKFC23501__coassemble_1538_pt1 | contig 12822 bp, 15 predicted proteins | sample DHKFC23501__metabat2_low_PE_030 | metagenome-assembled genome bin DHKFC23501
CGGCGATAAATCGGGGTGGAGCAGGGTGCCGGCGACCAGGGCATGACAGCTGGTTCAGCGTGTTCTCCCGCTCGTCGTTGCCACCCATGGCGGCCGCCTTGGCGCGGGCACGTCCTACGGCATCTATCTCGTCGATGAAGACGATGCAGGGCGCTTTCTCCTTGGCTTGGCGGAACAGGTCGCGGACGCGCGAGGCACCGACACCGACAAACATTTCCACGAAGTCCGAGCCTGCCAGCGAGAAGAACGGTACGTCTGCTTCGCCGGCCACGGCTTTGGCCAACAGGGTCTTACCCGTTCCCGGAGGACCTACCAGCAAGGCTCCCTTGGGAATCTTGCCGCCCAGGTCGGTGTATTTCTGGGGCTCTTTCAGGAACTCTACGATTTCTTCCACTTCCTGTTTGGCGCCTGCCAGTCCGGCTACGTCCTTGAAGGTGACTTTGGTTGTATTGCCGCCTTTCTCGAACAGCTGGGCGCGGGACTTGCCTACGTTGAAGATGCCGCCTCCGCCCATGCCGCCTCCGCCGGTCCAGCGGCGCGAGATGAATATCCAGAATCCGATGATGAAGGCGATGGGCAGAATCTGCCACAGGATGACGCCGAGGTAGTTCTGCTTCTTCTCATAACTGATGGAGCCGTCGAAGTGGGCCTCGTCTTTCTCCTTTTGCAGGAAGTCACCCAGGCTTTCGCGCGAGGGGGCTTCGGTGAGGACCATCGGGTTGCGGCCCACCTGTGCGGAGTCTTGCTGGAAGACGTCCTTCACGTGCTGGGGTTTGATGAAAGCCTCCACGGAATTGTCGTCATAGCCGATGACCTTGCTGATGTAGCCGTTTTGCACGTATTGTTGGAACTCGTCGTACGAGATTTCCTTCGTGTTCAGGTTCTTGTCTCCCGTAAACCACAGGAACAGCAGCATCAGGCCTATGATGGAGAATATCCAGTTCAGGTTGAACCGGGGGATATTCGGCTTCTTGTTAGGGGTATTGTTGGGGATTGGGTTGTTTTTTTGATTATCCATACGGTTATCATTAATCGAGGTCAGGTACTTGGGTTAATTTCGCGTCGGCCCACAGTGTTTCCAGGTTGTAGAAGTTACGGGTTTCCGGCAGGAACACGTGCACCAGGATGTCCGCATAGTCCATGGCCACCCATTCGGCATTGCGCAGGCCGTCTATGGCAGAGGGCTTGGCATTGGCGCCCTTGCGTGCGAAGTCCTTCACAGACTCGACGATGGCGGTGACTTGGCTGGGGGAATTGCCTTGGCAGATGACGAAATAATTGCAAATAGTGTCTTCTATCTTGGTGAGGTCGGCAATGACAATGTTTTTTCCTTTCTTATCTTGAATTCCTTCTGTAATCTGTTGAATAAGTCTTTCTGTCTCGTTCATTCTATCTATTAACTGATTAAAACTAACGGCAAAGATACGCCGATTTCCCATATCACACACGCAAAACGGCGAAAGACTTTTATTTTTTGCTTTTTTTAGGTATAATGTATGCCTTGATGGGGGGATATCCTCGCCCGTGCCCGGGGATATCCCGGCTCACGTCCGGGGATATCTTGGCTTGAGCGCGGCGATATCATGGCTTGCAGACGGCGATGACCGGGCTTGTAGCCTGCGTATTGTGGCACAATCTACGCTCCTATGAAAATTTTTTTGCGAAAAAATGCCCGAAAATGTTTGTAGTTCAAAAAAAGTTCGTACCTTTGCAACCGCAAAACCGAAAGGGATAGCAAGTTTGGGCTATGGTGTAATGGTAACACTACAGATTCTGGTCCTGTCATTCCTGGTTCGAATCCAGGTAGCCCAACTGATGAAAAGAAAGGGAAGTTGCTCAAAAAAAGCAGTTTCCCTTTTTCTTTTCCTGCCATAAGTTTGGTGGTTAAGGGAATATTCCCTATCTTTGTGCTTGTAAATCATCGGAATACTCATCTAAACAAAACTGATATGAAGATACGGCAATTTTTAGCAACGCTTTTACTGCTGGTCGGGGCGGTGGCTCTCGGCGGATGCAGTGACGACGATGACCCCTATTACCATTCGGTGCCGGGGGGCGGCCTTGCTTACCGGGCAAATACCGTGCATTTCTATTATATCGGTGAGGACGGTAACAGCCTGATAGAACAATCGTTGCCGGCCACTTATCCGCTGCCTTGCGAGGACAAGGAGGCGCAACTGCCTGTACCGGAGGTGGATGAGTTCGGATACTATTCTTCGGGCAATTGGACGGCTTGCCAGATTGCCGTGGATGAGGACGGAGTGCCTTTTTTCAATTTCACCTTTCCGATAGACCAGAGCACGGACACTTATACGGTCTATGTGTACTCCAACGGTTCTTTCGACCGGTTTGAGTTGTTGTATGGATATACCAATGATGCAGTTGATGGGAATGGATGGTATACCCATGTATTGTCGTTGAAGATAAACGGGCAGCACGTGTATTCCGACGAGGAGAAACGGGATGCCGAAAGTGCCTATTGCAAGGTGTATCTTCGGAAGTCCGATGCCGGCACGCAAGAAGTGTGGAGCGAGTATGATTAAGGGTTAGATATTAAGATAAGAGGAGAAGCCCCTGTGGACGAATGGTTCCGCAGGGGCTTCTTGTGTTATTTCCGGTCGTTCTGCCGTATCTCCACGCGGCGTATCTTGCCGCTGATGGTCTTGGGCAGCTCGTCCACGAACTCGATGACACGCGGATATTTGTAGGGGGCGGTCACCTTCTTCACATGGTTTTGCAATTCCTTGACCAGCGCGTCGCCCGCCTTGTCCTTATAGGCTTTGGAGAGGACGATGGTGGCCTTCACGACCTGGCCTCGTATCTCGTCGGGCACGCCGGTGATGGCACATTCCACCACGGCGGGGTGGGTCATCAGGGCGCTTTCCACCTCGAAGGGGCCGATGCGGTAGCCGGAACTCTTGATGACGTCGTCGGCACGGCCCACGAACCACAGGTAGCCGTCTTCGTCCTTCCAGGCCACGTCGCCCGTGTAGTAGATGCCGTCGTGCCAGGCCTCGCGGGTGCGTTCCGGGTCGCGGTAGTATTCCTTGAAGAGGCCGAGGGGTTTGCCCTTGCTGGTGCGGATGACGATTTGGCCTTGCTCGCCGGCTTCGACGGAGCGGCCCTCGTTGTCGATGAGGTCCACGTCATATTGCGGATTGGGCAGGCCCATGCTGCCGGGCTTGGGCTCCATCCAGGGCATGGTGGCCACGGTCAGGGTGGTCTCGGTCTGTCCGAAGCCTTCCATCAGCTTGATGCCCGTCAGTTTCTTGAAGGTCTCGAACACGGCGGGGTTCAGCGCCTCGCCGGCGATAGTGCAGTATTGCAGGTGGCTGAGGTCGAACTTCGTCAGGTCTTCGTGGATGAGGAAGCGGAAGATGGTGGGCGGCGCGCAGAGCGACGTGACGTGGTAGTCCTGTATCATCTGCAGGATATGCGCCGGGGTGAACTTCTCGTGGTCGTAGACGAAGACCGTGGCGCCGGCTATCCATTGTCCGTACAGCTTGCCCCAGACGGCTTTGCCCCAGCCGGTATCGGCGATGGTGAGGTGCAGGCTGTCCTTGTGCAGGTTGTGCCAGAAGCAGCCCGTGACGATGTGTCCGAGGGGGTAGGTGAAGTCGTGTGCCACCATCTTGGGCTCGCCCGTGGTGCCGCTGGTGAAGTACATCAGCGAGATGTCGTCGTTGGTATTGGGGTGTTCGGGCTTGACGAAGGGGGCGGCGTGTCCGAGGCCTTGGTGGAAGTCCTGGTAGCCTTCGGGCACCTCGGGGCCTACGCTGACCAGGGTCTTCACGCTGGGCGACTGGGGCATGGCGGCGGTGATGTGGTCGGTGATGACCGTCTCGCCGGCGCAGACTATCATCTTTATGTCCGCGGCCTGGCAGCGGTAGACGATGTCCTTCTTCGTCAGCAGGTGGGTGGCGGGGATGACCGTCGCGCCCAGCTTGTGGAGAGCGATGATGCTGAACCAGAATTCGTAGCGGCGTTTCAGGATGAGCATCACCATGTCCCCGCGGCCGATGCCGAGGCTTTGGAAGTAGGCGGCGGTGCGGTCGGTCTCGCGCTTCATGTCGGCGAAGGTGAAGCGGCGGCACTCGCCCTTGTCGTTGGTCCAGAGCAGGGCCAGTTTGTCGGGTTCTTCGGCGGCCCAGGCGTCTACGACGTCATAGCCGAAGTTGAAGTTTTCCGGCACACGGATGTGCAGGTTCTTGATGAAATCTTCTTGCGATGTAAATGTGGTTTGAGTCAGAAATCTTTCTACCATAATATAATAATAATGAAGAATTAAGAATGAAGAATGAAGAATCTCGGGTGAATGGTCGTTGGAGGCATCATTCTTAGTTCATCATTCTTCATTCTTCATTTATAAGATGATTGCCAGGAAGCGCACGGTCCGTCCGTCCAGCGCCTTCATGCCGTGGGGCAACTTGGAGTTGAAGTAGATGCTGTCGCCCGGATTCAGGGTCAGTTCCTTGCCGCCGACGCTGAGTAGCAGGCGGCCCTCCATGACGAGGTTGAACTCCTGTCCGTCGTGCGTGTTGTAGTGCATGGGGCGGTCGCCCGGTTCGACGGTGACGATGAAGGGGTCGGCCTTGCGCTCGCGGAATCCGGCGGCCAGGGCCTGGTACTTGTACACCTTGGTGCGCTCCACACTGACGCCGCATCCGGCGCGGGTGACGAAGTAGGTGCTCATCTTGGGTTCTTCGCCAAACATGAGGGCATCGAGTGCGATGCCGTAGTGTCGGGCTATCTGCTGGAGCATGCTGACGGAGATGTCGTGCTCGCCGGATTCGGCGCGTTCGTACTCGGCCTGGTCGATGCCGCAATCACGGGCCACTTCGGCGGTGGATAGCTCCATGGCGTCGCGCAGTCCGCGCAGGCGCTCGGCTATTTGTCTGATTTGTTCGTCCATAAGAATTAGCTATGTTTATGATATGTCTTGTTCGTATTTTCCTTCTTTAAGGTCGAAGATGACCTGGTGCAAGGTCTGAAGCAGCGGAGGCAGTTCTTCGCGCACAATGCTGAGAACGAGTTCCGGATCGACAGACAGGTATTCGTGCGAGATGATGTTCCGCATGCCTATGATTTGTCTCCAAGGGATTTCTTCGTAATGGGCGAAGAGTTGCCCCCGGGTGCGGTTGTCTATCTGGCGGATGGTTTCGCCGATAGTTTGCAGGCACATGCAGGTGGAGTTGAATAATACCATGGCTGTATCTGACAGGAGAAAGTCATGATAGGTCTTTACAGACTCGGTCGTGCGGATGATGAACGCGGTTTGCCTCTCCACAAAGTTCAGCAGGTCGAGCATTTCTTGCTTAGATATAGATTGCATCTCGTTCTATGTTTTGACGGAACAGGCGGCGCATGTTCTCGTGCAGGGTGAGTAAGTCTATTTTGACGCGGAATATTTTTTGCAGCTCTTCGTAGATGGCCATGTAGATGCGGAAGGAGGTCTTCCGTAGCTTGACGCAGATGTCAATGTCACTGTCCTCGCGCTGTTCGCCGCGGGCTACGGAACCGAACAGGATGAGCTGCTCGATGCCGTATTTTTCGCCTGCCGTCCGTTTGAACTCGCGCAGCATGTCGATGATTTCCTGGGTACTTCTCATCCGGCCGATAGTTGCAGGGTTACACGCTTGCTTTGATGGCCCGGATTATCGCACTGGTGAATCCGCTGTGCTCCAGCTCGTTGATGCCCCGTATGGTGTATCCGCCCGGTGTGCATACCTTTTCTATCTCCGTGGCGGGATGTGCGTCGGGGTTGTCTTGCAGGAGGGCGGCGGCGCCCAGCACGCATTGGGTGGTGAGCCAGCGGGCATCGGAGGCCGAGAGGCCCAGCTCGATGCCGGCCTGGGTGGCGGCCTGGATGTACTTCATCACGTAGGCCGTGCCGCACGAGGCCAGGGCGGTGGCGGCGTTCAGCTGATCTTCGGGCACCAGCATCGTGGGGCCGAGGGGAGCGAGCAGGTCCAGCATGAGTTGCTGTTCCTTGGGGTTGGCGGCCAGGGAGGACACCAGCGTCATGCTTTGCCCGATGGCGGCGGCCGTGTTGGGGATGATGCGGAAGTAGGTGAGGTTGGGCATCTCGTCGTGCGAGAATCTGAGGTTGAAGAGGCTGCTCAGGTTCGAGATGCTTATCCCCGCCACGACGGTGGCCAGTATCTGCCCGTCCCGCCAGGGGAGTTCAAACAGCATCTGTTCCAGCACTTTGGGCTTGACGGCCAGGAAGACGATGTCGGCGTCGCCGGCGGCCTTGACGTTGGAGGTGGTGATGTTCAACGCCGGGATTTCGGCTTGCAGGGCTTCGAGTTTGCCCGTCGAGGGGTTGGAGACGGTGATGTCTTCCGGCTGTACCAAACTGCCCTTGGCCAGCCCGCGGGCGATGGCGCTGCCCATGTTGCCCGCTCCGATAATGGCTATTTTCATACGTGTCTTTTGCTTGGGGTTATGCGGCAAAAGTACGTCTTTCTGTTTAGAAATGCAAGGAATGTGCGGCGGATTGCGTATATTTGTCAGCAAAAAGCCCAGTTTTATGGAAGAATCATTCGACTACAACCAAGTTCCCACGTATTTCGTGCATTGTTTCAACGCCCGGTGCCCGCGGGCGGGCGAGTGTCTGAGGCAGCTGGCGGCGCGGCATGTCACGGCTGTGCGCCCCACGCTCAAGGTGGTCAATCCGGCCGTGTGGGCGGATTGTCTCCTCTTTATGCCTATCCTTGTAGTCTGGGGCGTGCGCAACTGTATCGACCGTATGCCCCACAAAGAGGCGGCGTGTATGAACGCCTGGCTGAACCGCACTTATTCGCGCATGGGTCATTCGCGTATCGTGCGCCAATCAAGCCTCTCTTGCCTGCCGATCAGAAACTCGTTTTGGAAGCCTTCCGCCGTTTGGGCGTGACAGGTGAGGATGTGTTTGATTATTGCACCTATAATTACGACTGGTCGCAACTCCTGGAAGTAGCAGTCGTACTGTTACGCGATGTTATATCGGAGGGGAATCTCTGCAAGGCTTGGGTAGGGGCAGAAAAAGATAGGGAATCTTCCGGTCTGCGGTTCGGATGATTCCCCGTATAGTCAGTTTTGCTGCTGGTTTGTCGTGTCAGAATTCCACGCCCAGCTTGATGCTGAATCCGCCCCTATTATCTTTGTTGGAGAGGACAGGTATTTTTTGCATAGTGTAGCCAATGCCTAAACTGAGAGCCCGATTGTTAGCGAAGCCGAAGCGGCATCCTACCGTGGGCGACATATAAAACCCCGCGTGCCATCATTTACCGTATAGCCAATTTTGAGATCTACGTAAGGTGTAATCCAATTGTTCAGGATGTCGGTACGGAGGTCGGCGAATATGGGAATTCCTACCTCGGCATTCTCGTGGTAATAGTGGACTCCGATGCCCAAGCCGGCATAAAAGTAAGGATTAAACTGGTAGCCGTGTGAAGTGGCAAACTCTATGCGGTTGGTGTCATCCCAATCACTAGTGCCGACTGTGTAACCCAATTCCACAAAGCCGCGGTAGCCGCGTTGAACACCATTTCTATTTTGTACGGCTGCCGACCGTTTCCTTTGCAGAGATGTGGTGGTTTGCTCTTTGCTAATTTTCTCTACTTCAGCCATTTCGTAGGCAAAGATGCTGCCGTCATTGGTTTGTATTTTCAGCGACTTATCTGGCACCTGTTCGATGATAGTTCCTCTGATAATACTTCCGTTTTTCAGGTAAACGACTTCCTGCATCTCTTGTGCCATGCAGAAGGCCACACTCCCCAAGGCGAGGAGCATTGATAATACAATTCTTTTCATTTCTTTCCTTTTATTGGTTTTGCTCGCAAAGATAAGGTTAAATGTTGGGTGGGATTGGAAAGATGCGTAGCAGAAGTTTCTGCGTATGTGTCGCATATTTTTATACACCAGGGCAGTCTTGCCCGGCATCGAGGTCGTCGGAGATGTCTTTCAGGAAATTGTGATGGAGAATATGTGAGATGCGGATAAGCAACTTCACGTCGATGTTATCACGCAGGAAGATGTTGTAGATGTTGGTGCGGTGGCAGGATAGTTTTCGGGCAAGCCAGGTCACGGAGCGTTCTTGCCGCTCGAGTTCTCGTTTGATGCGTTGGCCGATGGATTCCATGTGAGCATGTGTTTATACGCAAAAAAGCGCAGGTTCTACATTTGCTTATCCCAAGGTTAGGCCTTCGCATTGCCCGTCAATAAAGATAAGCAACGTAGCCCCCACGCTGTATGAGATACGCAAACCTTTTCCCTCCCCGAGCCGGGAGGGAAAGGCCGAAAAACACATACATGGTGGACGCTTTCGTTGCCTTTATCTTCTTATTGACTAAAGTTGCGAAGTTTAACCCTGAAAGATAAAGTACGTAAACGTCTCTATTAAAAACACTTTCCCTTGCCGCTCCTCATTTAAGGATGGGCTGGAAAGTGCCGCAAAAGTACGAATATATTTTGAATGAACGCCATCAATCAGGTATAAAAATGGTTTGTCTTCAGTCGATTTGTTTGCATGAAGAAGCCCCGCCGGGAGCATCGTGCTCATCCGGCGGGGCTTGCCTTTCTGTGCTGATTATTAATCGTTCCGGTTGTCGTCTGCCATCTGTCTGGCCATCGTCCGAGGGTCTCGGCCGGTGTGCCATAGGAGGTGTATCCTTACGGTTTCGTCCGTGACAGAATAGATGACTTTATAGGGGTTGACCAGCAGATACCTGTATTCGTGGCAGTCTGTGGACAATTCCGGCTCGACGCTTCCCATCAGCGGATGCTGTTTCAATAGAGCGATGGTCTGGCGCAATGTCTCTTTGAAACGTGCGGCTGTCTGCGGTCCGAAGCGTTCCTTGCCGTAGCGGTATATCTCTCCGATTTGCTGCCGGGCCTGGGTGTCGTAGATTATCTTGCGGCTCATTGCAGCGTGCGGTAGAAGTCTTCCATTTCTTCCTCGGTCACATATTCGCCCCGTGCCATGCGCTTTTCCGAGGCTTCCAGCCGGGCTTTGGCTTCATCGGTAGTCATCTGTCCCGGCACATGGGTGGTTTCTTCCCGGGCCGACTCCCAAAGTTTGTCGGCCAGCCATGCCTTGTTGTCAGCCGTCAGCGGCAGCGATTGCAGGAAATCGAACAGGGCGTCCAGTGAGATGCTTGCTTTCATAAGTCGTATGTTGTCAGGTATGAATGAGGCAAAGATACGCAAATATCTTTGTTTTCCCTGCCTCATCCTTGTTTTTACAACACTTTCGCAAGCCGCTCCAGGAACAGGTCGGCCTCGTCCATCGTGAGGCACAGCGGCGGCAGCAGGCGGATGACGTTCGTGCCGCTGACGCCCGTGAACACTTTCTGCTCATGCAGGAGGCGCGAGCGCAACTCCTTGATGGGCTGCTCGAACTCCAGGCCTATCATCAGGCCACGGCCACGCACGTCCTTCAGCCGGGGCAGCTTCCGGAGTTCCTCCAGGAGGTGTCCGCCCACACGGGCGGCGTTTTCTATCAGTCCCTCGTCTTCGATGACGTCCAGCACGGCCAGTGCTGCCGCGCACGCCAGATGGTTGCCGCCAAACGTAGTGCCCAGTTGCCCGTAGACGGGCTTGAACATCGGGCTGATGAGCACGCCGCCCATGGGGAAGCCGTTGCCGATGCCCTTGGCCACGGTGATGATGTCCGGGCGCACGTCCGTCCATTGGTGGGCGAAGAAGCGTCCCGTCCGGCCGTATCCGCTCTGGATTTCATCGAGGATGAGGAGGGTGCCCGTCCGCGTGCACTCCTCGCGCAGGGCCTGCATGAATGCCGGGGCGGGCACGCGGATGCCGCCGATGCCCTGTATGCCTTCGATGATGGCGGCGCAGACGTCGCCCGATGAGAGCGCCTCGCGCATGGCTTCCACGTCGTTCAGGGGCAGGTAGGTGGTGTGTCCGTTGTCGTTGATGGGGGCGATGATTTTCGGGTTGTCCGTCACCTCCACGGCCAGCGACGTGCGTCCGTGGAAGGCTTTGCCGAAGGACACCACGCGGGTGCGTCCGTTCTGGAACGAGGCCAGCTTCAGGGCATTCTCGTTGGCTTCCGCGCCCGAGTTGATGAGGAACAGCTGGTAGTCGTCGTAGCCGCAGGCCCGTCCCAGCCGTTCGGCCAGCTCCACCTGCAGTTTGTTGATGACGGAGTTGGAGTAGAAGCCCAGCTGTGCCACCTGCTTGCTGATCATCTCCACGTAGTGCGGGTGGCTGTGTCCGATGGAGATGACGGCGTGTCCGCCGTAGAGGTCGAGGTATTCGGTGCCTTGGTCGTCCCAGACGCGGCAGCCCCGGCCTTTTACAATGTTGATGTCGAATAGGGGATATACGTCAAAGAGGTTCATTGTTTCTTGGATCTATTAAGGATTTCAGGCGCGGATTACGCGGAAGGCACCGGGAATGACTCATCCGTGTAATCCGTGTAATCCGCGCCAATTGTTTCATTAAAAAGCGGAGGGTTTGAGTCGTAAGCCCACCGTTTCCTCCAGGTTGAACATCAGGTTCATATTATGCACGGCCTGGCCGCTGGCGCCCTTCAGGAGGTTGTCGATGCAGGAGATGATGAGCAGTTTGTCCCCGTGCTTCTCCAGGTGGAGGAGGCACTTGTTGGTGTTCACCACCTGCTTCAGGTCGATGTTCTTGTCCACCACGTGCGTGAAGGAATCCTCGGCGTAATACTCCTCGTAGATGCGCGTCAGTTCCTCGATGCTGCACTTGTTCTTCACGACGATGGTGGCGAAGATGCCGCGCGGGAAGTCGCCCCGGTAGGGGATGAAGTCGATGCTGGAGTCGAAGCTGTTCTGCAGTTGCTTCAGGCTCTGGCTGATTTCGGGCACGTGCTGGTGTTCGAAGGCTTTGTAGACGCTCAGGTTGTTGTTGCGCCAGCTGAAGTGGCTCGTCGCGCCCGGCTTGACGCCCGCCCCGGTGCTGCCCGTGATGGCGTTCACCATGATGTCGTCGTTCAGCATCAGGTGCTTGGCCAGGGGGAGCAGGCCGAGCTGGATGCAGGTGGCGAAGCAGCCGGGGTTGGCCACGTGCATGGCGGTGCAGGTGGCGCGGCGGTTCAGTTCCGGCAGGCCGTAGACGAAGTCGTTGCCCTCGGCCTTCAGGCGATAGTCCATGGAGAGGTCGATGACGCGCAGGCCTTCCGGCAGGTTGTGGCTTTCGATGAACTTGCGCGTGTCGCCGTGGGCGGTGCAGAAGAAGAGGCAGTCTATCTCGTCCAGCGGCAGGCGGTCGGTGAAGCGCAGATCCGTCTCGCCATACAGTCCCTCGTGTACGTCGGTCACGCGGTTGCCTGCATTGCTGGCACTGTTGATGAAGACAATCTCTGCTTCCGGGTGGTTGATGAGCAGGCGGATAAGTTCGCCGGCCGTGTAGCCGGCGCCGCCGATGATTCCTATCTTTATCATACGGAGTTATTTAGTCGGGTCTTCGGGGATGATGAGCATCAGTATCAGGTAGACAATCAGTCCGGTGATGAGGGCTGTGCATACGCTCAGGATGGCGTAAATCGCACGCACTACGGTGGGGTCCATTCCCAGGTAGTTGGCCAGTCCTGCACAAACACCTGCCATCTTCCGTCCTTGACGGGGGCGGGTCAGTCTCTTGGTATTGTCCATAACTCAGGTTGTATTAGGGGTTAAATGTTGTTCAGTTCGTCCTTGTGACCGGCGTAGTAGGCGCGCAGCGGGGTGGAGAGCACCTTGATGAAGCCCTTGGCGTCCTCGGCCGTCCAGCCCTTCTGCATTTCGCCGTATTCGCCGAATTTGTTCTTCACCAGGTCGTCCGCGCTTTCCACGCCCACGGTGTGGAAGCCGTAGGGGCGCAGTTCGAGGATGGCTGTGCCGTTGACGTTGCGTTGGCTGGAGACGAGCATGGCCTCGATGTCGCGCATCACCGGCTCCAGGTATTCGCTCTCGTGCAGGAACATGCCATACCAGTTGGCCACCTGGTCCTTCCAGTACTGCTGCCATTTGCTCAGCGTGTACTTCTCCAGGAAGCGGTGCGCGCCGATAATCAGCATCGGTGCGGCGGCCTCGAAGCCCACGCGGCCCTTGATACCGATGATGGTGTCGCCCACGTGCATGTCGCGGCCGATGGCGTAGGCGGCTCCAATCTCCTCCACCTTCTGGATGGCCTGGATGGGGTCGTCAAAGCGTTCGCCGTTGATGGCTTTCAGTTCGCCCTGCTCGAAGGTCAGTTTCAACTGTTCGGTGCCTTCCTTGGTGCAGTGCTTCAGGTAGGCGCTCTCCGGCAAGCCTTGTGCCGAGTCGAGGATTTCACCTCCGCAGATGCTCGTGCCCCAGATGCCTACGTTATAGGAATACTTCAGCTTGGCGAAGTCGGCGGCAAAACCGTGCTTGTTCAGGTAGTCAATCTCCTCCTGCCGGCTCAGGGCCATGTCGCGGGTCAGGGTGATAATCTCCACGCCCGGTGCCATGACGAGGAACGTCATGTCGAAGCGCACCTGGTCGTTGCCCGCGCCCGTCGAGCCGTGGGCGATGGCGTCCGCGCCTATCTCGTTGGCATAGCGGGCGATGGCCAGTGCCTGGAAGATACGCTCCGAGCTGACCGAGATGGGGTAGGTGCCGTTGCGCAAGACGTTGCCGAAGACCATGTACTTCAGGCTCTTCTCGTAATACTCGTGCGTCACGTCGAGAGTGACATATTTCGTGGCCCCCAGCTTGTAGGCGTTCTCCTCGTTGGTCTTGAGTTGTTCGGCGCTGAATCCGCCCGTGTTGGCGCAGGCCGCATGTACTTCATATCCTTTCTCCTTGGCCAGATACATCACGGTGAACGAGGTGTCCAGCCCGCCGC
>DHKFC23501__coassemble_1543_pt1 | contig 12756 bp, 13 predicted proteins | sample DHKFC23501__metabat2_low_PE_030 | metagenome-assembled genome bin DHKFC23501
TGTACGTCTGCACCGAAGTGGCCACCGCCAAGCACGTCTACGAATGCCTCAAGGCCGGCATCGACCTGCTGTGGATAGGCGCGCGGACGACGGCCAACCCCTTTGCCGTGCAGGAGATAGCCGATGCGCTGAAGGGAGTGGACATCCCCGTGCTGGTCAAGAACCCCGTCAACCCCGACCTCGAACTGTGGATCGGCGCCCTGGAGCGCATCAACCAGGCGGGATTGAAAAGGCTTGCCGCCATCCACCGCGGCTTCTCCTCGTACGAAAAGAAAATCTACCGCAACCTGCCACAGTGGCACATCCCCATCGAACTGCGCCGCCGCATCCCCAACCTGCCCATCATCTGCGACCCGAGCCACATCGGCGGCAAGCGCGAACTCATCGCCCCGCTCTGCCAGCAGGCCATGGACCTGGGCTTCGACGGCCTCATCGTCGAGAGCCACTGCAACCCCGACCAGGCCTGGAGCGACGCCTCGCAGCAGGTGACGCCCGACGTGCTGGACTACATCCTCAACCTCCTCGTCATCCGCGGCGAGACGCAGACCACTGAGAACCTCTCCGAACTGCGCAAGCAGATTGACGAGTGCGACAACGAAATCATCCAGACCCTGGCCAAGCGCATGCGCATCGCCCGCGAAATCGGCACGTACAAGAAAGAGCACGACATGACCATCCTCCAGACGGACCGCTACAGCGAGATACTGGACAAGCGCGGCTCGCAGGCCTCGCTCTGCGGCATCGACCCCGAGTGCGTCAAGAAGGTCTTCGAGGCCGTGCACGAAGAGAGTGTGCGGCAGCAGATGGAAATCATTAATAAGTAAATCAATCAATGATAAATGATAAATGGTTAATACGTGCCACCTCTTCCCATCAGGCATTGTCATTGACCATTTATCATTAACCATTAATCAATAAAGAAATGCGAATACTGATCCTCGGAGCCGGCAAGATGGGCTCCTTCTTCACCGACATACTGAGTTTTCAACACGAGACCGCCGTCTACGACACCAACCCGCACCAGTTGCGCTTCGTCTACAACACCTACCGCTTCACCACGCTGGACGAAATCAAGGAGTTCGAGCCGGAGCTGGTCATCAACGCCGTCACGGTGAAATATACCCTCGATGCCTTCCGCCAGGTGCTGCCCGTCCTGCCCAAGGACTGCATCATCAGCGACATCGCCTCCGTCAAGACCGGCCTGAAGAAGTTCTACACCGAGAGCGGATTCCGCTACGTCTCCACCCACCCGATGTTCGGCCCCACCTTCGCCAGCCTCAGCAACCTGAGCAACGAGAACGCCATCATCATCACCGAGGGCGACCACTTGGGCCGCATCTTCTTCAAGGACCTCTACCAGCAGCTCAAGCTCAACATCTTCGAGTACACCTTCGACGAGCATGACGAGACCGTGGCCTACTCCTTGTCCATCCCCTTCGTCTCCACCTTCGTCTTCGCCGCCGTCATGAAGCACCAGGAGGCGCCCGGCACGACGTTCAAGAAGCACATGGCCATCGCCCGCGGCCTGCTCAGCGAAGATGACTACTTGCTGCAGGAAATCCTGTTCAATCCCCGCACCCCCGCCCAAGTGGAGAACGTCCGCCTGGAGCTGAAGCAATTGCTGGAGATTATCACCAACCGCGATGCCGAGGGGATGAAGAAGTATCTGACGAAGATTCGGGGGAAGATAAAATAAGCTACGCGCTTTTTTCGCTATCTTTGTCGCCGCAATGATTGACCACTCCACCATCGACCGCATCATGGACGCGGCGCAAATCTACGACGTCGTGTCCGACTTTGTCACCCTGCGCAAGCGCGGGGTGAACTATGTGGGCCTGTGCCCTTTCCACGACGACAAGACGCCGTCGTTCTACGTCTCGCCCGCCAAGAACCTCTGCAAGTGCTTCGCCTGCGGCAAGGGGGGCAACCCCGTGCACTTCATCATGCTGCACGAGCAACTGTCCTATCCCGACGCCCTGCGCTTCCTGGCCAAGAAGTACCACATCGAAATCCAGGAACGCGAACAGACCGCCGAAGAGAAGGCCGCACAGACCGAACGCGACAGCCTCTTCGTCGTCAACCAGTTTGCCTGCGACTACTTCCGCCACACCCTGCGCGACACGGACGAGGGGCGCAACATCGGCATGGCCTACCTGCGCAGCCGTGGCTTCCGCGACGACATCATCGAGAAGTTCCAACTGGGTTACTGCACCGAGAGCCACGATGCCTTCGCCAAGGAGGCCCTGGCCAAAGGTTACCAGAAAGACTTCCTCGTCAAGACCGGCCTCTGCTACGAGACGGACGACCACCGCCTGCGCGACCGATTCTGGGGCCGCGTCATCTTCCCCGTCCACACGCTCAGCGGCAAGGTGGTGGCCTTCGGCGGACGTGTGTTGGCCGCCGCCACCAAGGGCGTGAAGGTGAAGTACGTCAACTCGCCCGAGTCGGAGATTTACCACAAAAGCAACGAACTCTATGGCATCTACCAGGCCAAGCAGGCCATCGTGAAGCAAGACCGCTGCTTCCTGGTGGAAGGCTACACGGACGTCATCTCCATGCACCAGAGCGGCGTGGAGAATGTAGTCGCCTCGTCGGGCACCGCCCTGACCACCCACCAAATCAAGCTGATACACCGCTTCACCAACAACCTCACCGTGCTCTACGACGGCGACGCCGCCGGCATCAAGGCCTCGCTGCGCGGCATCGACATGCTGCTGGAAGAAGGCATGAACATCAAAGTCTGCCTCCTGCCCGACGGCGACGACCCCGACTCCTTTGCCCGCAAGCACAATAGCACGGAGTTCCAAGCCTTCATCCGCGAACACGAGACGGACTTCATCCGCTTCAAGACCAACCTCCTGCTGGAAGACGCGGGCCGCGACCCCATCAAGCGAGCCGAACTCATCGGCAGCCTGGTGCAGAGCATCGCCGTCATCCCCGAAGCCATCGTGCGCGACGTATATATCAAGGAGTGCGCCCAACTGCTGCACGTCGAGGACAAGCTGCTGGTCAGCGAAGTGGCCAAACGTCGCGAGAAGCAGGCCGAGCAACGTGCCGAACAGCGCGAGCGCGAACGCCGCCAGGCACAGGCACGTGCCGCCGGCCAGGGTGGAGAAGCCGCGCCCAACGACGCCCCGCCTCCTCCTGCCGAAGAAGATGTCCCTGCTCCCGCCCCGCAGCCTGCCGATGACTACGCCTCCTTCATCCCCCAGGAAGACAAGGAAGGCCGCGAGTTCTACCGTTACGAACGGCTCATCCTCCAGATGGTGGTGCGCTACGGCGAGCGCGTCATGTGCAACGTGCCCGACGACGAAGGCCACGAAGTGCCCGTCACTGTCACCGAATACATCGTCCAAGACCTGCAACAAGACGAGCTGGCCTTCCACAACCCCCTGCACCGCCGGATGCTGCAGGAGGCCGCCGAGCGCATCCACACCGAAAGCTTCTGCGCCGAGCACTACTTCCTCAACCACCCCGACCCCACCATCAGCCAGCTCAGCGCTGAGCTGGTGAGCGACCGCTACCAGCTGAGCAAGTACCACTACAAGAACCAGCACATCGTCACCGACGAGGAGCGCCTCTACGAACTGGTGCCCCTCCTGATGATTAACTTCAAGTATGCCATCGTCACCGAAGAGATGACCCACCTCATGCGCGCCCTGCAAGACCCCGCCGTGCTGGCCGACAACGACCGCTGCACCGCCGTCCTCCAGCGCTACAACGAGCTGCGCCAGGTGCAGAGCGTGATGGCCAAAAGGCTGGGCGACCGCGTCGTGCTGAAACTATAAACAAGAACCATTTAAACGAGAAAAAGACTATGACCCGGAAAGAATCACTCCAATTATTTGAAGACCAGAAAGTACGTACCGTATGGGATGACGAACAAGAGAAATGGTATTTTGCCATCGTGGACGTAGTAGGCATACTTACCGATAACGATTACCAAGGAGCAAGAAATTACTGGAAAGTACTGAAGAACAGGCTTATAAAAGAAGGAAACGAAACGGTTACAAATTGTAACCAGTTGAAACTACGTGCCGCTGACGGCAAGATGCGCCTCACCGACGTGGCCGACACGGAACAACTCTTCCGCATCATCCAATCCATCCCGTCGCCCAAGGCCGAGCCCTTCAAACAATGGATGGCACAGGTCGCCTCCGACCGCATAGACCAGATGCAAGACCCTGAACTCTCCATCGAACAGGCCATGCAAGACTATAAACGCCTGGGGTATTCGGACAATTGGATCAACCAGCGCATCCGCAGCATTGAGGTGCGCAAGGAACTGACGGACGAATGGCAACGCGGAGGTGTCAGCGGGATGCAATATGCCTCCCTCACCGACATCATCACCAAAGAATGGAGCGGACGCACCACCAAACAATACAAACAACTGAAAGGACTGAAAAAAGAAAACCTCCGTGACAACATGACCAACGTGAAGCTTGCCCTCAACACCCTGGCCGAGGCGTCTGCCGCCCGACGACGAACCCCGTTAACCTAACATTAACCTAACCTTAACCCAACGCCTCCCCGCCCCACCCTATCTTTGCAGTGTCAAAAGGACAGAAACAAATAACAATATGTATAAACCCTTTAAAACTGCAAGAATTATGAAATGCTTAGTAATGTCTTTGATCGTGATTGTCAACATGGGTATCAACCTCGCGTTTGCCACCGTGCCCACGAATGATTTTGCCTACAACTCCGAACCCGCTGACAGCACCGGCGTCGAGACCCAGTACATCTACCGCAAGACGGACAACGGCCGCTACCTGCGCCACCACCTGAAGTACCGCTGCACCTACGACGACGCCCACCGCCTCCTGGCCCGCGAGGTCCTGCGCTGGGATGCAAATCTCCAAGACTACCGCCCCGCCTACGCCCTGCACTATACCTACGCCGCCGATGCCACCGTCACCATCGAATGCGCCCGCTGGGATGCAGAGGAACAAGCCTACACCGACCTGCGCGAACGCGCCGTCTACACGCCTGATGCCCTGGGCTTCACCTACCAGACTTACGCCTACGATGACGAGAGCGACACGTGGAATCTGACCTGCGAGCACGAAGTAGAATCGCCGCTGCTGGCCGACAAATGACAGGGTTACTACAAACAGCCTTGTACGAGGATATCTCCGCTCTCGTTCGGGGATATCTCCGCCTTCACTCGCAGATATCTCTGCCCGTGCCCGCAGATATCCCCGCCCGTGGCCTTCTCTTCCAATTAATTTCGCCTGCAGCATTTTGCAGTATCCCCTCAAACTTTTTAAGCACCCAAACAAATGTCTAACCAAAAAAACTCCGTATCTTTGGCCCTATGATTGAGAACAAGAAGTATATACACTGGATGGCACTGTTCGGCCTGGTAGTCATTATCGGGCTGCAAGGGGTGTGGCTGGATAATACGTATCAATTAGTAAAAAAGGATATAACAGAGATATGCCTAAAGGCTCTTGATGAAAGTATGACAATAGAATTTAACGAAAAGTTAGATCCCGGCATAGGTGACATTGTAATAGGAGATTCTATGCAAATAGGTGCAAAGCACGCCATTTATTTTACTCCCTATACATATGAAGCCTTATTTCAACATAAAGGGCCATTGAATTCCCAAGTCCTACAAGATGTAGATACCATATTCAAGCAACAAATAAAGCTATATCCTGTAACTTATACCCACTTCTCTCTATCCCTCATCCAAGCCGCAGACTCCGCCGATATGTCCCAAGCCGGCTTGGGGAGCATTGTTGCGGATATGCCCATAAGGACAGACAGGTCTCAATACGTCCGGCTTATCTTATATACCCCTTGGGGGTTCTTCTCCCGCATGGGCCTCCTCCTCGCCGCCACCGCCGTGATGATGCTCTTCGTCATCTTCTGCATCGTGTGGCAGGTGAAGATATTGCGCCGCATGAGCCGCGTGCTCCGCATCCGCGAGGACTTCTCCTACGCCATGGTGCACGACCTGAAGACGCCCCTCTCCAGCATCATCATGACCCTGCGCCCCCTGCACGAAGGCCGCCTGGACGACAAGCCCGCAATGAAAGACCGCTACTTCCAGATAGCCCGCGACGAGGCCGACCACCTGCTGGCCCTCACCAACAAGATACTGACCATCTCGAAGCTGGAGAACCACAAGATGCACATGTCGCCCGAGCCCCTGCCCCTGCAACCCCTGCTGGACGCGCTGGCCGAACGCCTTGCCCCCAAGTGCCCCAAGCCCCTGCGCATCACCGCCGACCTCCGCGTGCCCACGCTCCTGGCCGACCCCGAGTATTGGCCCGAAGTGATGCAGAACCTCGTGGACAACGCCATCAAATACACCCGCCCCGATGCCGACGCCGTGGAGATACACGTCAGCACCCGCCCCGCGGGCCGCCACGAGACAGAACTGCGCGTCCGCGACAACGGCCGGGGCATCTCCCGCCGACACCTGCGCACCATCTTCAACAAATACGAGCGTGCCTCCGCCGAAAGCAACGCCCCCGCGCAAGGCTTCGGGCTGGGGCTGAACTTCGTACGACAGGTAGTCGAGACGCACGGCGGACACATCCGCGCCGAGAGCGAGGAAGGGCGGTGGACGGAGTTCATCATTTTAATGAAGAATGAATAATTAAGAATGAAGAATCCGGGGAAAGAAGAAGACGAAGAGAAAGAAAGAAATATAGAGTATTCTGGAAAAGATATGGAAATAAGCGTAAAGAAATCCAAGCAAGGAAAACAAGTAAGAGTGAAAATAGGAAACCTTTGGAAAGGGAAAGGAGTGGAAATCAATATAGAGAAATCCGAGAAAGGGAAAAGTGTAACTATAAACAAAACGATAAAGGATGAAGAAAACAAATGAAGAAAAGCGCAGCCTAATTCTTCATTCTTCATTCATAATTCTTAATTAAATATGGTAAAACTATTACTCGTAGAAGACGACGTGAACCTGAGCTACATCGTGCAGACCGCCCTCGAGGACCTCATCGGCGGCTATCAGGTATTCACCGCCCCCAATGGCGCAGAAGGCCTGAAACAATGGGAGGCACACAAACCCGACATCATCGTGAGCGACATCGACATGCCCGTGATGAACGGCTTCGACATGGTGCGCCGCATCCGCGAGACGGACAAGACGACGCCCATCATCTTCGGCTCGGCCCTCACCTCGCCCCGCGACGTGAAGGAGGGCTACAAGCTGGGCGTGAACAACTACGTGAAGAAGCCCTTCGTGCCCGACGAGCTGGATGCCCACGTCCACGCCCTGCTGAAGCTGACCGAAGGCCATAAGACCACGGACGAGACCGGCCACTTCCGCCTGGGCCGCTACACGCTGGACGCCCCGCACGCCATCCTGCGCGACGACCAGACAGAAGAGCTGCAAACCCTGAGCCAGCGCGAGGCCCAGTTGCTGCAACTCCTGGCCGAAAACCGCAACCAGACCGTGCGCCGCGAAGCCATCCTCAGCCGCCTGTGGGGCACGGAGGAGAAAGACTACTTCGCCTCGCGCAGCCTGGACGTGTTTGTCAACAAGCTGCGCAAGCTGCTGGAAGACGAGCCGCGGGTGGAGATAAAGACCGTGCGCGGCGTGGGACTGATGCTTATTAGCGATTAGTGTTTAGTGATTAGCGATTAGTATAACCTCATGGGACAGCTAAATCACCAGCTACTAATCGCTAATCACTAAACACTACCCACTAATCACTAATCACTAAACACTAATCACTTATGAAGAAGATTACCATCGCCATCGACGGCTTTTCCTCGTGCGGGAAAAGCACCATGGCCAAAGACCTGGCCCGCGAGATAGGCTACATCTACATCGACAGTGGCGCCATGTACCGCGCCGTCACCCTCTACTGCCTGGAGAACGGGCTGTTCCTCGCCGACGGGCAGATAGACACCGCCCGCCTGGAGCGCGAAATGGACAGCATCCACATCTCCTTCCGCCTCAACCCGCAGACGGGCCGCCCCGATACTTACCTCAACGGACAGGACGTGGAAGACCGCATCCGCACCATGGAGGTATCGGCCCGCGTCAGCCCCGTGTCTGCCCTACCCTTCGTGCGCCAGGCCCTCGTCGCCCGGCAGCAGGAGATGGGCCGCGAGAAGGGCATCGTGATGGACGGCCGCGACATCGGCACCACCGTCTTCCCCGACGCCGAGCTGAAGGTGTTCGTCACCGCCGCGCCCGAAATCCGCGCCCGGCGCCGCTACGACGAGCTGAAAGCCAAAGGCCAGCCCGCCGACTATGACGACATCCTGGCCAACGTGAAGCAGCGCGACGACATCGACCAGCACCGGGCCGTCAGCCCCTTGCGCCGCGCCGACGACGCCCTGCTGCTGGACAACGGCGAGATGACCATCGAGGAGCAGAAGGCCTGGCTGCTGGCGCAATATCGAAGGATAACCAAGGAATAAAGGAAATTCAGGCGCGGATTACGCGGATTTCACGGATTAATTTTCACGATAAGTTGTACTACGGGATGTTCATACGGAGAATTCATTATAATAATCCGTGAGATCCGCGTAATCCGCGCCTGAAGAAAACCCGATAAATCATCATTCAACTATGGCAAACATAGAAATAGACCAAGGTTCCGGCTTCTGCTTCGGCGTGGTGAACGCCATCCGCAAGGCCGAGGAGGAACTGGCCAAGGGCGGCACGCTCTATTGCCTGGGCGACATCGTGCACAACAGCCGCGAGGTGGAGCGTCTGGAGCGCATGGGCCTCGTCACCATCAACCACGAGGAGTTCGGCCGCCTGCACGATGCCAAGGTGCTGCTCCGCGCCCACGGCGAACCGCCCGAGACCTACGAGACTGCCCGGCGCAACCGCATCGAAATCATCGACGCCACCTGCCCCGTGGTGCTCCAACTCCAAAAACGCATCAAGCAGGAACATAACCGCACGGACGACCCGGACAAGCAAATCGTCATCTACGGCAAGAGCGGACATGCCGAAGTGCTGGGCCTGGTGGGACAGACTGCCGGACGGGCCATCGTCATCGAGAACCTGGAGGAGGCCAAGCAACTGGACTTCCACCGCAGCATCCGCCTCTACTCGCAGACCACCAAGTCGCTGAGCGGCTTCCGCGAGGTGGTGGACTATATCCAGGCGCACATCGAGCCGGGCGTATCCTTCCAGTACTACGACACGATCTGCCGGCAGGTGGCCAACCGCATCCCCAACATCCGCGAGTTTGCCGCCGCACACGACCTGGTGTTCTTCGTCAGCGGCAAGAAAAGCTCTAACGGCAAGATGCTCTTCAGCGAATGCCTGAAGGTCAATCCCAACTCGCACCTGATAGACAGCGCGGCCGAGATAGACGGCTCCCTGCTGGCACAAGCCCGCTCCATAGGCGTCTGCGGCGCCACCTCCACCCCCAAATGGCTGATGGAGGAGATAGAGCAAGCCCTCCGGGAAAAGATGTAAATGAAAAACGTAGCAACAAATTCATGTCAAAAGATAACAATGGCCCAACCTTTTTCTTATCTTTGCAACATGAAAACAGCAAATGACGCATAAAGACGAAATCATTAACATCAAATTCAATACAACATGGGAGCAGTAAAATGCATAGGTATTTTGACGTCGGGTGGTGACGCCCCCGGCATGAACGCCGCTATCCGCGCCGTGACACGCGCAGCCATCTACAACGGACTGGCTGTGAAAGGCATCTACAGAGGGTATAAAGGATTGGTGACAGGAGAAATCAAAGAGTTCAAGAGCCAGAATGTGAGTAACATCATCCAGCTGGGCGGCACCATCCTGAAAACGGCCCGCTGCAAAGAGTTCACTACCCCCGAAGGCCGACAGATCGCCTACGACAACATGAAGAAGGAAGGCATCGATGCCTTGATCATCATCGGCGGCGACGGTTCGCTGACGGGTGCCCGCATCTTTGCCGAAGAGTTCGACGTGCCTTGCATCGGCTTGCCCGGCACCATCGACAACGACCTCTATGGCACGGATACCACCATCGGCTATGACACAGCCCTGAACACCATTCTGGACGCCGTGGACAAAATCCGCGACACCGCCACGTCGCACGAACGCCTGTTCTTCGTCGAGGTCATGGGACGCGACGCCGGCTTCCTGGCCCTGAACGGTGCCATCGCGTCGGGTGCCGAGGCCGCCATCATCCCGGAGGTCAGCACGGAAGTCGACCAGCTGGAGGAGTTCATCAAGAACGGTTTCCGCAAGTCGAAGAACAGCAGTATCGTGCTGGTGGCCGAGAGCGAACTGACGGGCGGCGCCATGCACTATGCCGAACGCGTGAAGAATGAATACCCGCAATACGACGTGCGCGTCACCATCCTGGGCCACCTGCAACGCGGCGGAAGCCCCACGGCCCACGACCGCATCCTGGCCAGCCGCCTGGGTGCAGCCGCCATCGACGCCATCATGGAGGGTCAGCGCAACGTGATGATCGGCATTGACCACGATGAAGTGGTGTACGTACCCTTCATCAAGGCCATCAAGAAGAACAAACCCATCCAGCGCGAACTGATGAACGTCTTGAGAGAGCTGTCCATCTGACCTGCCGGAAGGAAATAGACCTTTGATTTCAGGCGCGGATTGCGCGGATTGCACGGAGCTATTCAGAAAAAAACATCCTCCGTGAAGCCCGCAGGATCCGCGCCTGATTCATTTCATCAATGCAGAACTTTTACGTCAACAAGAAAGGAACAAGACTATGAGAAAGAACTTTGGAGCCAAACCGTGGACGTACCCGCAACCCGTATTCATCGTGGCCACTTATGATGAAGCCGGACATCCGGATGCCATGAACGCCGCTTGGGGAGGCATTGACTACGACGACCAGCTCAACCTCTGCCTCAGCGCGGAGCACAAGACCGTGAAGAACCTGCTGGCCTCCCGCGCCTTCACCGTCAGCATGGGCACGGCCGACCAACTGACCGCCTGCGACTACGTGGGCATCGTGTCGGGCAACAAGGTGCCGGACAAGGTAGAGAGAGCCGGCTTCCACACCGTAAAGTCCGAGTTTGTCAACGCTCCCCTCATCGAGGAACTGCCGATGGCCGTGGAGTGCGAGTTGATCTCCTATGACCCGGAGACGTGCCATCTGGTGGGCAAAATCATCAACGTCTCTGCCGATGAACGCATCCTGGACGAGAAGGGCAAGATCGACCCGGCCAAGCTGCGCCCCATCATATTCGACCCGATACACAACCACTACCTGGCGGTAGGCGGGAAGGTGGGCAACGCCTTCAAAGACGGACTGGCACTGAAAAAGTGATTCACCCACATTCAGATAATCGGAAAGCCACCACGGAAAAGGTGGCTTTTTCTGCATAAACATCATAAAATAGGCAGACAAACTTGCATACTTTTACAATAATGCGTAATTTTGCCGCGCAATTGAGAATATTTATGCAGATGATAAAGAAGAAAGCAAACCGGCTGGATGCCATCAAAATGATAATCTCGAGCAAGGAAATCAGCTCGCAGGAAGAACTGATACAAGCCTTGGGAGAAGAAGGCTTCACCTTGACACAAGCCACCCTGTCACGCGACCTGAAGCAACTGAAAGTGGCCAAGGCCGCCAACACGAACGGCCGCTATGTGTATGTACTGCCCAACGACATCCTGTACAAACGCCCTGTCCGCCAGGCAGCGAGCGAGATGCTGCGGAGCAACGGCTTCATCTCCCTGCAATTCTCACGCAACATTGCCGTCATACGCACACGCCCCGGCTATGCCAGCAGCATTGCCTACGACATCGATAACGGCGAGTGCCCGGCCATCCTGGGCACCATCGCGGGCGATGACACCATCATGTTGGTGCTGGCCGAGCGTTTCACGCACGACGAAGTGAGGCGTTTCCTGGAAAACGTCATACCCAATATCAAGGATTGAACAGATGTACAACCTAAGTAAGTGAGTTTATGATAAACTCAAAAACTAAACACATATATAATATATAAGTAACGCAGAAAGAAATGGATGTAATGCAGATTGATGTGATGGTGGCCGACGCCTCACATGAAGTTTATGTAGACACGATACTGGACACCATCCGCGAGGCGGCCAAGAAGCGCGGCACCGGCATCGCCGAACGCACACACGAATACGTGGCCACCAAGATGAGGGAAGGCAAGGCCATCATCGCCCTGAACGGCGACGAATTTGCCGGATTCACCTATATAGAAAGTTGGGGCAACAAGCAATACGTGGCCACATCGGGCCTCATCGTTCACCCCAAATACCAAGGCATCGGACTGGCCAAACGCATCAAGCAGGCCTCGTTCCGCCTGGCCCGCCTGCGCTGGCCCTGGGCCAAGATATTCAGCCTGACCAGCGGCGCGGCCGTAATGAAGATGAACACCGAGCTGGGCTACGTGCCCGTCACCTTCAACGAACTGACCGACGACGAAGCGTTCTGGAAGGGTTGCGAAGGCTGCATCAACCACGATATCCTGGTGGCCAAGAACCGCAAGTTCTGCATCTGCACGGCGATGCTGTACGACCCGGCGTTGCACGAGGAAGACAAAATCTAAATGAAAAATGAAGAACGAAGAATGAAGAATTCCATGCGGACTCTGCATTCTTTCACTCCATCCTTTCATTATAATAAATAAAGAGCATAAACCATCAGAAGAAGAATGAGGAGCACACGAGCATTCTTCATTCTTCATTCTTAATTCTTCATTAAACGATATGGAAAAAAAGAAAGTTGTAGTCGCATTCAGCGGCGGGCTGGACACCTCGTTCACCGTGATGTATCTGGCCAAGGAGAAAGGATA
>DHKFC23501__coassemble_237_pt1 | contig 12473 bp, 11 predicted proteins | sample DHKFC23501__metabat2_low_PE_030 | metagenome-assembled genome bin DHKFC23501
GTATGGGTACACGAACAGGTCAAGTCGATGAATCAGCAAGAAAAGGAATTGCTGGAAAGGCTCAACGATTATATGGACGAGGCCGACCGGAACACCATCGCACAAATGGGCGACAGCGACGTGAAGCTCTCCCTCTTTATCAGTATACAGAAAGGATGCGGTAAGGAATTGCTACGCACCATAATGCAGGAGTTCCGCGCAATGAATGCCCAACGGATGTTTCTGTGGACCGACACTTCGTGCGACCACGATTATTACCCCGCCCACGGCTTTACCTTGGCTTCCCAATACCGCGACACGCATTACTCTACCAACGAGACAGACTATATGACTTACATCTATTGGAAACCTCTTGAATAAGCAGCCATGAACGAAATACAGCAAGCCGCCCAAGCCATTGCCCGTGCCGATGCCCTGCTGATAGGGGCAAGTAACGGGCTTTCCATTGCCGAAGGCTATCACGTCTTTGCCAACAACGAAATGTTCCGCCGTCAATTCGGGGATTTCCAACAGCAGTACGGTATACAGAACGTCATCGAAGGCTGTTTCTACCGATACCCAAAAGAAAGTGTACGGTCGGAGTTCCTGCAACGCCTCGTGCAGCACTGGGTGAAGGACTACCGCCCCTCACCGGTGATGGAAAACCTGCTTTCCATCGTGGGCAACAAGGATTACTTCATCCTCACCTCAAACGCAGATACCCATCTGGAACTTTCCGGCTTCGATACGGAAAAGGTGTTCGAGGTGGAAGGTACATTTGAAGATTTGTTAGAGCATCGCCCGCCCAAGGATAAGAGCCGTCAGGCAAACGAGTTTCTCCGGCGTTATAGCGGCAAGCACATCGTCATCTTGGAATTAGGCATCGGTCAGCACAACCGACTTATCAAGCAGCCCTTGATGCAACTGACAGCCGACGAGCCCCACGTCGTTTACATCACGTTGAACTTGGCTTCGGAATTGCATATCCCCGACGCCATTACGCACAAGTCCATCGGGTTGGCAGGAGATATAGCCGTCATGCTTCAAGAATTGAAGAATGAACTTTATCAAAATGGCACATATTTCCAAGTTTAAGGCATAGAGGCACGGGAAGATTCTTCCGAACTTTGCAACCGTAAACGATGAAACAATTAAATCATAGAATAATGGAAACAACAACGACTATCCGCTTGGTGCGCAATGCCACCTTGAGAATCAATTATGCAGGACATACGATTTTGGTTGACCCTTTATTGGCTGAAAAAGCATCATTAATCTCTGCACTTGGAGTAAACGTAAGTCCCAGAGTGCATCTGACAATGCCAATAAATGAAATTGTCGAAGATGTTGATTGCGTTTTGTTAACACACAATCACCCTGATCATTATGATTCAAGTGTCAAAAAACATTTACCATCGGACATTTTGTTTCTCACTCAACCGGAAGACTGTAAGATTATAATGAACGATGGATTTACTAATGTTGTGCCAATAAATGATACTTTCTGGTTGGATGGAATTTGTATAACACGGATTCCGGGAAAACATGGAAGAGGAATGTTAGGGGATATGATGGGACCGGTATCGGGATTTGTTTTCAGCCATGAAGGATTGCCCACATTGTATTTGATGGGGGATTGTTGTTGGGACGATGCTATATATGATGCCGTCAAACGTTACTCTCCTGATTATATGGTTGTGAATAGTGGAGGAGCCATCATCCCTGTTTATTCGGGTTATTTTGGTTCCATAATTACCAATGAGGACGACATGGTTGAGATTGTGACAAAATGCACAGGTGTGAAGAAATTCATTGCTGTGCACATGGATGCCATCGACCATTGCCAAACGACCCGCTCAATTTTGCGTAATGAACTGGAACATCAAAAGGTTGACATGAACCGCCTGATTATCCCAGAAGACGGAGAAAGCATCAACTTATAAACTCTAAAAAAATATAGAAATGAAAGAAATTAAGAATGTGGCAGCAGCCGAAAATTTCAGCGCAATAAGCGTTGGCAAACTGAATGAACTGAGTGACTATGTGATAGAGCTTTCGCCCGAAGTGAAGATTCCGGGGAAAGTGTTCGGAGGAGCCGCGCTCCAGGCAACGGGCAGCGAGTTCTCCTTCCAGATGTTCCAGCCGGGCACGGAAACAGGATTCCTCCACACCCACAAGAATCATGAGGAACTTTATTTCTTCCTTGCGGGAAAAGGTGAGTTTCAGGTGGACGGACAGGTGTTCCCCGTTGAAGAAGGAAGCGTGGTGCGCATATCGCCCAACGGGAAGCGCAGCGTACGCAACAACGGGACAGCTCCGCTCGTCATGCTCTGTGTACAGTATCGGGGCAATACGTTTACGGCGGAAGACGCTACCGACGGCGTGATTCTGAATGAGCTGGTGAAGTGGTGAGAAACGGAATGAATCAGAATTGGTATATTTTATGTTCAACCCGTCTTTCTGTTAAGAATTAGTCAAATGCAAAAGCCGTCAAAGACACCCCGTTTTCCCGTGTGGGACACACGACATCCTCGTCGGGGACAAACGAGACCCTCGTGGGGGACAAAAGAGAGGCCCGTCGGGGACAAAAGACAATCGCTTGCTAGTCAGCCGATTGCAAAGGCGCTTGATAAGGAGGGACAGAAGACACAAAAAAGGAGGTATGTATGATATTTTAGAAACGAGTAAAGCAAGCAATCAACGACCTGTGGTATCCCCGCAGCGTCACCGTGGGCAAGCCTGTCGAGACGCAGGAACTTGCCAACCGCATCGCACGTGAATCGACCGTGTCGCCCGCCGACACCCATGCCGTGCTCCGTGCCCTGCCCAACATCATGGCGGACTTCATGAAAGAAAGCCGTGCCGTGCATTTTGAAGGACTGGGCTGGTTCCGCTACACCACCGTTTCGGCAGGCAACGGCGTTGCCACGAAAGAGGAAGTGAGCAGTGACCAGATTACCGGCCTGCGTGTGCAGTTCACGCCCGACCGTACCCGCAACATGAGCGGCGGCTACACCCGCGCCCTCATAGCCGACGAAGGCATCACCTTTATGGAATGGCTGGGCAAGGAAAGCGACGAGACGCAGGTGCCGGAGGAAGATACGGAAGAGGACGGAGAAGGAACCTTCGGATAATGTCTGGTCTCGTGCATAATCAGATTTCCCGCAACGATGTGTCCCTGCGTTGCGGGATTTTTTGTGCACAATTACTCCCTACGAATGGTTGTGCGCGAAAGGACTGGACTGATGTTATTCAGACGTTTTCTGTATATCGCTTCTTGTCTTCTTCTGTAATCTCACGAATCACCCGGCAGGGATTTCCCGCAGCCAGTACCCGTGGCGGAATATCCCGGTTCACCACGCTGCCCGCACCGATAACCGCACCTTGGCCTATCGTCACGCCCGGCAGCACACTGACACCGGCTCCTATCCATACGTCATCGCCTACCGTGATGGGGCGTGCATATTCCAGTCCCTGGTTCCTGCGTTCTGCATCCAGCGGATGCCCTGCCGTATAAAAGCCGCAGTTCGGAGCCACGAACACATTGTCGCCGAACTTCACCGGGGCTTCGTCGAGGATGACACAGTTCATGTTGGCGAAGAAATTCTCACCCACTTCGATGTGATACCCGTAATCGCAGAAGAAAGGAGAGACAATCGTGCAGTTGCCCTTCACTTTACCCAATATGCGCCTTACCAGCGCATCCCGTTCTTCCACTTTGGAGGGGCGTAGCTGATTCAGTTCGTAAGTCAGATCGGCACATGCCGCACGTTCCGCCAACAGTTCTTTGTCATAGTTGGCGTCGTACAACTTGCCGGCTTTCATTTTCATTTTTTCTGTTTCCATGTTTGCTTGATTTATATCCGGGGCAAAGATAACTTTTTCGTGTTACAATTGTATATAAAAACTATTCCGCCATTCCCGTTTTTTCCAATATCCGCACCATCTTCGGGCGGAAATCATTTCCCCATTGTTCCAGCATCCGGATAATGGGGATAAGGCTCCGCCCGTCGTCCGTGATGGAATATTCCACATGGGGTGGAAGTTCGGGATAAATCGTTTTCTCTATCATGCCGTGCATTTCCAGTTCTTTCAACTGCTGGTTGATGACGCGGGGGCTGGTATCCTCAAAATGCCGGTGCAGTTCACTGGGACGTTTGCAGCCTTTCTCCAGTTCGTAGAGGATGCACGATTTCCACTTGCCACCCATGACTTCCATGGCTATGGCCACACCGCAATCCAGGTCTAAGGGTATTTTCTTCTTATACATATATTTGATGTTGTCAATTCGCAGGACAAAAGTACACATTTTATGACTGGAAACGGATATAGGGACAAATTTATCCGTATATGAATAATTTGCCCGTACTTGCAGACGTGGCGTAAGGATGCTATCTTCGCACACAAAAAAGGGGAATATGGACAGACTCAGATTCCTGAAGCAAATGCTAGTATTCACCGCCTTGTTGTGTGGGACATCGTTTCCTGCCAAGGCACAAAATAATGTATCAACAATGGATAATCAACGTACAAAAACCATCCGACTGGTTTATCCGCAGTGGCAAGGTGGAGACATCGCCCACTGGATAACGGAAGTGAAAGACCCGGAACAGGCTTCGAGGGGATATTACCTTGGAGCGCAGTTGCTGAATTTCCTTGCACCGGACAGCGGGCAAGAAACCTACACGGTTCCTGTGGCAACCGACAAGATAGAGCGTAAAGTAACCGACGGCGTTTTGGACAAAGAGGCACTCATCGCACAGACCCGAGCCGCCTTGGATATTTTGAAGATAACCCATCCTGATAAAATCGTAACACTGGGCGGAGAATGTTCGGCAAGCGTCGTTCCGTTTACCTACCTTGCGGACAAATACAAGGATGACCTTGCAATGGTCTGGATTGACGCACATCCGGACATTACCTTGCCCGGCGATGCCTATGCGGGCTATCACGCCATGGCGGTAACAGCCTGCATGGGCTTGGGCGACAAGCAGCTTGTTTCTGAACTGCCGATGAAGATAGCCCCTTCCAAAATCCTTTTTGTCGGATTGCGCGATTGGGAGCGTGACGAAATCAAGGTAAGGCAGGAACAATACGGCATCCAACACCTGACACCGGAAGATGTACGCGAGAACAGTGATGCGGTTCGGCAATGGTTGCAATCGTGCGGAGCATCCAAGGTTGTCATACACTTTGATATGGATGTACTCGACCCGGCGGAAATCATCGCGGCGGTCGGTGTGGTCCCGGATGGAATGAAAATCGCAGAAGTGGTGCGTGTGATAAACGATACCAGGCAGGAAAAGGATATTGTCGGGCTGACCGTAGCCGAACCTATGCCCCGCACAGCCATCCGCATTAAGAACATGCTGGAGCAGCTTCCGCTATTGAAATAAGGATTGGTATCTGTTGTTGTGATACACAAAAGAGCCGCGGTATGTAAGTGTACATCCTTACATGCTGCGGCTCTTGCCAACTCCGTTTATTATCACATTTACCCGAAGATGTCCCTCAATTCTTTGTTGCTCAGCTTGCCTATCCAACTTTCGCCGCTTGCCACGGTCATGTCCGCCAAGTGTTTCTTCTGCTGGATCATGTCGTTGATGCGTTCTTCAAAGGTGTCTTTGGTAATGAAACGGTGCACCATGACGTTCCGTTGCTGCCCGATGCGGTAGGCGCGGTCGGTAGCTTGGGCTTCCACAGCCGGATTCCACCACAGATCGTAGTGGATGACGTGTGAGGCGGCTGTGAGGTTCAGCCCCGTCCCGGCTGCCTTGAGCGAGAGGATGAAGATCTTGTCGCTCCGAAGGTTCTGGAAACGCTCCACCATTTCCTGACGTTGCTTTACACTGCATCCGCCGTGGTAGAACAAGGGACGTTGTCCCAACCGCTCTTCGATGAAGCGCACCAGCAAGTCGCCCATCTCGCGGAACTGGGTGAACACAAGCACTTTTTCGCCATTCGCCACAATCCCTTCCAAGCGGTCCAATAGCATCTCCGCCTTGCCGGACAACTCAATGCGGGCATCGCCGTTCTTGAGGAACTGCGCCGGATGGTTGCAGATTTGCTTCAAGGCAAGAATCATTTGCAGGATAAGTCCCTGACGCTTGAAAAGGGATTCGTGGTCGGTGGTATCAATCCCTTCGATTTCCGCCATGGCTGCTTCGAGCGTGCGGTGGTAGAGGGCGGCCTGCTCCGAAGTGAGTGCGGCATAATCGTCCAGTTCTATCTTGTCCGGCAGGTCGGAGATGATGCTCTTGTCGGTCTTCATACGGCGCATCATAAAGGGAGCGGTCACCTTGCGGAAGCGAGCGGCACAATCGCCGTCGTTGTAGAGTTGGATGGGGTTGACAAACTTCTCCCTAAAGGCTTTCGGCGTATCCAAGTAGCCTTTGTTGGCATACTCCATGATGCTCCAGAACTCGGTGAGGCGGTTCTCTACGGGTGTGCCGCTGAGGGCGATATGTGTCGTGGCGGGAATGCCGCGCACGGCCTTGCTCTGTGCGGTGTCCTGGTTCTTGATGTTTTGCGCTTCGTCAATGAACATCAGCGTCCACGGCAATTTCTTCAGTTTGGCATTGTCCGAGCGCAACACGCCGTAGGTGGTGAGCAGGATGTCGGCATCAAACTGCTTCAGGCTTCGTCCTGTCCCGTGATAGACAAAGAAGGTAAGAGACGGGGCGAAACGGCTGATTTCCGCCTGCCAGTTGGTGAGCAAGCCGGTGGGTACCACTACCAATATATGCCCCTGCTCCAATACGCCTTCCTCTTTCAATTTCAGCATCAGGGTGATGGCCTGCAAGGTCTTTCCCAATCCCATGTCATCCGCCAGGATAGAGCCGAAGCCGATGCGGCTGTTGCGGTACATCCACGAGAAGCCGCGTTCCTGGTAAGGGCGCAACGTAGCGTTCAATCCGGTGGGGAGCGGGATATGCTCCTGCCGTGTCAGTTCGTCCATCAATTGGCGGACCTCATCGGTCAGATGCACCGGTGCCGATTCGTATTCTCCCGTTAGGGCAGCTTGCAGGATTTGAGCGGGAGTCAGCTTTTCGCCCTGCGCCATGGCGGCTTGCAGCTTTTGCAGGGTTTCCGCATCGGCATAGATGTAGCGTTGCTTGAACTTGATAAGCCCGTCGGCCTTCTCCATCAGTTTCATAAACTCGTTTAAGGGAACAAGCTCTTTGCCCAATGCGACTTCCCAATCGAAGGCAAAGAGGTCTGCCAGGCTGAGGAAGCCTTTGTCCGAACCGGCTTTCCGCTTGATGGACAGCGATGCCTTGGGACGGATAAGTTGTCCCAATGATTTAGGCATGAATACCTTGATGTCGAGCATCCGTACGGCAGGGATGACTTGCAGCAGGAAAGGCACAAACGAGGCAGCAGTATAATGGACAGGCTTTTTCGCGCCGGCGTTGATATAGCTCCCCACTTCCTTCACCAGCCCGGAGATGAGCGTAAAACTCCTCAGGATACGCAGTCGCTCACGGTCGTATTCCGGCGAATCCAACACTTCGCATAGGGGTACGGTCTGCGGCTCCGGTTTTCGCTTGTCCTCCACGCCGATGTGCAGGTCGAAACCTCCCTTGCGGCTCTCTTCCACGCTGAACACCGGGCGGTAGTCCGATGCCGTCAGGGTATAGGAAGCCGTCCACGAGCGGATGCCGCCGGGTGTTTCTTTTTCGCCCACTCCGTCGAAGGGAACACGTTCGCCTTTAAAAAAGAACGGGAGGAGCAGCATACGGTCGCAACTGCCCGACAAGTATTTGACCAACGTCCCAAGGAAATACGATACCAGCCACTCCGCCGGATGCTCCACGGGTTTTGCTGCGGAACGTGCCGTAGGTTTCACCTTGACGAGCGAAGCCGGAACGAGTCCTTCGAGTGCCTCCACCAGTTCTTTGGCTTGCGCATCGATGTAGGCGGGCATCCAACGCACCAGGTATTTCTTGTCCGACAACTGGAGCAACTGTGGAGCCACCGCCCCCTTGTCCAACAGGTGCAGCGCACAGAAAAGAGTTTGGTATAGGGCAATGACCGTCGGATGGTAGTCGGGCAGGAAATCGGGATTGATGTGCAGTAAGACATGAGGCAACGTGCGCTCGTTGTAGGCAACCTTTCCTTCTATCGTCCAATCATACCGGTAATCAAAGCTGAGGCTTAGCGCATCGTCCACACCGATACTTTCCGGCAGTTTGGAAGATGCGATAGGAAACATTTCTTCCCTCCCCAGCTTCCCGGTGAAGAAACGCTGCACGTTCTTTCTCACGCGGCGCAATTCCGCCACATATCCTTCCTTGAAATTGCCTTGGGGTGCAAAAGGCGGCTTGTCCGGCAGAAGCATCAACAGGGCATCAGACCGGTCGGCCAGCTTGGAGAAGTCGATGCGGCGGAATGCCGGGATTTCCGTTCCTGCATCTTTAGCAGGCAGGGGCGTCACGAGGTCTTTCAAGGCGGGCACTTCCACCTCCTGCCGCACGTTGTCCACTTCAATGCCCCGTTTCTTCAATTCTTTCAGAAGGTCGAACCCGTGCATTTGGAACACAATGAAAGGATTGTTGTCAATCTCCCGGCTGAACATATAGACCACGGCTGCCAGATGTTTGCAAGGCACCGCCCAATCGGGACAACTGCAATCCATCTCCAAGTCATCCCATCGTTCGGGGAATATCTTTAAGCCACAGGAGCGGGCGATGTCCAGCACCTCCGGGTCCAATTCCCGGTTGAGGAGGCCGGAGATGATGCCCGGTCGGGCTATCAGCCGGTTCATCAGCTTGTCCACCTGTCCGGCGGAAAACTTCGGGACGATGATTTTAACGCGGTAAGGCCGCGGACGGCTGCCTTGCACCTTGGCGCTGATGACATTATCTTGCAACTGTATTTCACGGACGGAGCCATTGCGGGCATATCGTGCACCCCGGGGAATGCGGTTCTCATAATCAATGTGGGTCAGCGAACGCAACCATTCGTTGCCCCACCATGTATTGCCAAACTGTTGTGCCATATATGAATCGTGGTATATTTTTTTGTTGCAAAGATAACTTTTTCGTAGGACAAATTATAGAAAATACGAATCTAAGGCTTGATAAACCTGGCTATATCCCATCCATGTTTACCGCGGCATCAATGATTCCCGGTAAGCCTTCGGCGACATGCCCAGGTGTTTGGTCACGTACCGGCTGAAATAAGAGAGCGTCGTGAAGTTCATTTCCTCCGCAATCTGTACGATGGAAAGGTCGGGATTGTTGAGATATTCCTTTATCATCGGGACGGTGTAGCGGTCGATGTAATAAGTGACGCTCTTGCCCGTCTGCCGCTTTACGGTATTGGAGAGGTACTTGACGGTCACGTTCAGTTGTTCGGCGTAATAAGCGACTTCCCGGTATTTCTTGCTGCGTCCGCTTTCCAGCAACGCCATCAGTTCCTTCACGACATACATGCTCCTGTCTGTGGCAAATATCGGGGTACGGTTCTTGGCGTGGAAATAGAACAGGTCATAAATCAGCGGAAGGGCCAGCCCGCCTATCAGCTCGCGGTAAAACAGATGGCCGGTATCGGCGATGCGGTCGCGGATATGGTGTATGTCGCGCACCAACGTCTCCGCATCCTCTTCCGACAAGGGGATGACAGGGTTGTCGTACAGGCTGATACTGCCTCCTATACCATAATTATTCGCCGGAAGCTGGTTGGAGAGGAAATCATGCGGTGCTGCCAAGACTTCCACTTTCAAATCTTCACTCTGACCGACTACATGCACTTGCTGGGGCGCATTGATGACCACAGCGTCATGCTTCTTCACATGAAACGGGCGGCCGTCGTAAGTAAAAAAGCCTTCCCCTTGCAGGCACACCATGTGGACGCACCAGCCTTTCAGTTTCACCGAACCAATCAGTTGGAACAGGGTGGAATATACGATTTTCAGTTCTTTATCCTTTGCCATGCCGCAAAATTAGGGCATTATCCGGAGAGCGCCAAACGATTTGTGCTTTTGGTGAAACATTAGATACCTTTTGTGAAACATGGAGAGTGTAAAAGCGGCGTAACTTTGCATCGTAATTAAAAGCAGTAAAAAGGCTCAATGATATTCACGAAGATATCAAATAATAATAACCCCATAAAAACAACGAGTTATGCAAACAGTCAAATTATCAAATGGCGTAGAAATGCCGATTTTAGGTTATGGTGTATATCAGGTAACTCCTGAAGAGTGTGAACGCTGCGTGTCGGATGCCCTGAGTGTGGGCTACCGCATGATAGACACGGCGCAGGCTTACTACAACGAGGAAGGCGTGGGACGTGCGGTGAAGAAGAGTGGCATCCCGCGCGAGGAACTGTTCCTTGTAACAAAGGTGTGGATATCCAACGCCGGGTATGAGAAGGCAAAGGCTTCTATCGACGAATCCCTCCGCAAGTTGCAAACCGACTACATCGACCTGCTGCTCATCCACCAGCCTTTCAACGACTACTACGGCAGCTACCGCGCCATGGAAGAAGCGTACAAGGCAGGCAAGCTCCGTGCCATCGGCGTATCGAACTTCTACCCCGACCGTTTCATTGACTTGGCAGAGTTCTGCGACATCAAGCCGATGGTGAACCAAGTGGAAACGCATGTGTTCAACCAGCAACGCCGGCCGCAGGAAATCATGAAGGAGTACGGCACGCAAATCATGTCGTGGGGGCCATTCGCCGAAGGGCGCAACGACTTCTTCACCAATCCCGTGCTGAAAGCCATCGGCGAGAAATACGGCAAGTCCGTGGCACAGACCGCCTTGCACTTCCTCATCCAGCGAGACGTGGTAGTCATCCCGAAGTCCACGCACAAGGAGCGCATGGAGCAGAACCTCGATGTATTCGACTTCTCCCTTTCCGCCGAAGACATGGAGACCATCGGCAAGCTGGACAAGGGCGAAAGCCTGTTCTTCTCGCACTATGCCCCCGAGACGGTAAAGTGGCTGGCTAACTTCGGAAAGGATTGACGAATCAGATTAGCTCCAATTCTTTGGCTACCCGGCAAGCTGCGATGGCGTTCCCGACCTGTAGCTTGCCTAAGATTTCCTGCCTGTGCCGGTTGACGGTATGAATGCTGATTGAAAGCGTTTCGGCTATGCCTTTGCTGGTCAGTCCCTTGTCTATCAGACTTAATACCTGCCTCTCCCTGTCGGACAGGATACGGGTGTTGTCCTGTTTCCCCAGTTCCACGATATGTCCGCTGGCGGAATGGATGATTACACATTGGCCGGGAATGTCCAGCAGCAGAGGACCGTAAAGGCACAATGCCAACCGCAAGGTATCGTCACATGGTCCCGGAATATAGAACATCCGGTGCAATACAGGCACATAGTCGCCGGTGGCGTTCCTCATGCGGAGCCGGCTTGCCAGGTAATAATCGGAGCGTTCCTTTTTAGGCCGGTGCTTCATGAAATGGAAAAAACGGAGTTCCTGCAAATGCTTGCCCGACAAATCATCCGGATGAATGAGCCGGAAGATTTCCTCTTCCCAGATGGAAGGAAGCCTGCCTTCTTTCCGGTTCCTGTCCATCCCCAATGCTTGCGAAAACCCTCCATAATAGACATAACTTGCATTGTCCCGCATATCGCTCAATACGGCAATGGCATTTTCCATCCGTGCATAGTTGCAGGCTATGGCTTTATATCTTTCCAGCCATTCGGCATAAGGCCCTTCTTCGGAGAAATCCTGCGAGAAGAATTCCCTGTTCAACCTGTTTATCGTCTTCATATCAGCAGACAAAATGGTTATTTATAGTCATTGTGCAACCCGTCATAAGGCGTTACCTTTGCAAAGGTATATAAAAAGAATGGTTATTATGAATATGAAAGATTTGAAAAGGTTAGGATTTTGCGGACTGATGGCCACGGCTTCACTCACCGGCATGGCGCAGTCATTGGAGAAAATGCAGTGGTTCAACGAACCTGCACAGTGGGAAATCGACGGCAACACGCTCCTCATGGACGTTACGCCGCAGACCGATTACTGGCGCATATCCCACTATGGTTTTACCGTGGACGATGCCCCTTTCCTGTACACCCTGCGTGGAGGTGAGTTTGAAGTCAAGGTGAAGATATCGGGCGACTACCGGACACGTTTCGACCAGTCTGGGCTGATGTTGCGCATCGACCACGAGAATTACATCAAAGCCGGCATCGAGTTTGTGGACGGCAAGTACAACCTCAGTACCGTCGTCACCCACCACACAAGCGACTGGAGCATCATCCCTCTGGACAAGCCCGTGCCGTTCGTATGGATAAAGGCCGTGCGCCGGCTGGATGCCGTAGAGATATTCTATTCCTTCGACGACAAGGAATACACGATGATGCGCAATGCCTGGTTGCAGGACAACTGTCCGGTCATGGCAGGCATTATGGGAGCCTGCCCGGACGGAAATGGCTTCAAGGCACGGTTTGAAGGCTTTTCCATCAAGCACCTGCCTGACCTGCGCCGACTGCAATGGCTGGAGAAAAACAAGGAAAGAAAGGACT
>DHKFC23501__coassemble_1608_pt1 | contig 11993 bp, 14 predicted proteins | sample DHKFC23501__metabat2_low_PE_030 | metagenome-assembled genome bin DHKFC23501
CGGGCGTAAGTTCCAGCATCGACATGTCGCTGCGCTTGTAGAATGACTTGATGAATGCCGCCACATAGTTCCTTGCCACTACCCTTGACTGATAGGTCGCCAGCTTCCTGTCCTTGCCGACACGCTTCTTGAACACCTCGTTCTCACGGTCGAAGGCTTTGAGCAGCGTTTCGTACTCGCCGCCTATGCCCTGATAGGCGTTGCGCACCATCTCTGCCGTCACAAACGCCTCACGGTCGGATATGCGCTGGTAGTGCTTGATGATTTGCGCTTTGATGTTGTCGAGCGCAAGGTTCGTTTCCCTTGCCTCCACGCTTTTGCCTTTGGCGCGGTTGCCCTTTGCGTCCCATAATGTCTTTGGGATGCTCCGCTTGCAACTGAACTGCGCCACCGTTCCGTTGATTGTAACCCGTCCCATGATGGGGACAATTCCGTTCTTCTCCTTGCTGCCGTTCGCATAGAACAGCACGCGAAATGTGCTTCTTGCCATACTCGTCTTTTTTTTGATTGCAAAACTATAAATCAACGAGTTAAACCTTGACAAGCAAACCTACGCAGAACGGCGCAAACGGAACGGCGACTGTTAAATCTGCATTTTCATCGGGTAACGAATAGGAAACCGTTCTTCTGCTTCAATCCGCTTTGAAACGGTTTTCAGCCCTCTTCCCAACTTCCGTGATTTCCCCCTAACTACTTAATTCACAGATCATATTGCGTTAATCTACTGAAATCCTTCGGTTATTCCATAGATTTTTCGTAAGTTTGCCCACGCTTACGCCTGCCCGATGCAGGACGTGGGTTCTTATTATTTTCCAACATTGAAAACAGAACTATTATGAAAGCATTGAAAAACGTGAGAATATGGATGATTTGCCTGCTGACCCTCAGCCTGACATCGTGTGGAGATGACATTGTCAACTACACGATGGAGAATACAGACGAGGCTCTATGTAACAAGTTGTGGATAGATAATGATTATGTGAACGAAAGTGGAGCGAGCGGCACCTATCAACTTCGTTTCTTTTCCGACGGCAATGGCGAGGAACGCACCATCATCCCCGAAGGCGAGGGAGGCTCCAACACCATCGAACGCTCTATCACATGGAAATGGACAGATGCCAGCAAGGAATGCGTGCAATACGCCTACCCCAGTGGTACTGTCAAGTACCTGGACAACGTATGGGTGCGCGAACACTATTTGTCTTGCGAGATGGACGGACAGCCGGTAACATTCGTGGAGGCCAACTACCAACACTAAATCCTACACAACCATGAACCCCCTTGTACTGAGATCACTGAAATTCCTACTACTATGCACCAGTCTGTTCATACTGACATCGTGCGAACAGGACGAAGACGAGGCTTTCGGCCGTCTGGTCCGCTACTATTGGGTAGGAGACTTGGGATTTACCGACTCTTTCGGTGAACCTGTGGAAAGCGGCCTGTCCTTTGATGACAGCGGTTTCGGGACGGACGAACAATATTATTATGACAATCACCCTTATCGCAACCTGACTTTCCGCTGGATGCTATATGATGGTACGCTCTCCTTGGATTACGGCAACAGATATCCGCCTTTGGAGATACGAAATCTCTATGTCGGTATGGACGAATTGAGTGGCTCGTTGTATGTGGACGGGCGGTATTGGGACCACGTCAGTTTGTACCGGTATTGATTATAGGCAAGAGAGAGAGGGTGTATCTCCCTATTTTTTAGGAAGATACCCCCTCTCTCTGCTGAATATCAATTAAATATACTTCAAAATCACCCCAACTCGTCTGATGTGTACCCCTGCGGCAACTCACGACAATTGTATACTGAAGCCATGATTTCGCCGTAGGCACCTGCCGAACGGATGGCCATAAAATCGCCCCGTTGCACTTCATTGAGATCAACCGCCTTGCCAAATACATCGGACGACTCGCAAACAGGCCCCACCACGTCATACGTCTGTACAGGACGGTCCGAGGAAATATCCTCAATCTTGTGGTATGCTTGGTAGAGAGCGGGACGGATGAGATCGGTCATACCTGCGTCAAGAATGGCAAACTGCTTGTTGGTACCCTGCTTAACGTAGAGCACGCGGGCAATGAGTGAACCACACTGACCCACCACCGAACGACCTAACTCGAAATGCAACGTCTGATAGGAACGAAGTTTCAAATGAGTGTGATAAGTGGCAAAGTAAGCCTTGAAATCAGGTACAGGCTGGCGGTTAGGATGCGCATAGTCGATGCCCAGTCCACCTCCTACATTGACGTAGGAAATGCGTATCTGACGGGCCTCTAATTTATCCAGCAACTCATTAACACGGTTGCAGAGAGCCACAAAATCACCCATGTCCAGAATTTGAGATCCGATGTGGAAATGCAGGCCTACAAATTCTATACCAGGCAACGTCCGAGCCAAATCAATCACTCGGTCCATATCTTCCATGCTTATACCGAACTTGTTCTCAGCCAGACCGGTCGTAATGTTGGCATGCGTATGAGCACCGACGTTGGGGTTGATACGAAAAGCCACACGAGCCACTTTCTTCTTAGCTGTAGCCAGCTGATTGATAACTTCCAGTTCTGGAATAGATTCTACATTGAAACAGAGGATGTCATGATCCAAAGCCAAATCAATTTCCCAATCGGCCTTACCTACACCGGCAAAGACAATCTTTCCGGCTGGAAATCCAGCTTTGAGGGCTGCCCGGATTTCGCCTCCGCTGACGCAGTCGGCTCCCAAACCGCTCTCGCGAATGATGGCCAGTACCTTAGGATTAGCATTAGCCTTGATGGCATAGTGAACGGAGTAAGCATCATAACGTCCAGCCTCCGCACGGACGGTATCCAGCGTGTTGCGCAACACCCTTGTATCATAATAATAGAAAGGTGTGCGCAAAGACTGAAATTTATGGATGGGGAATGTTCCTTTCATACAGTTGTTGTTGCATTTGTAGTTGTTGTGTAGTCACATCATCATCCTTCATTAAAGAGTGCCTTACTAAGCGACTGGAGAGCAGCCTTCTTGTCGCACTCGCGAATAAGGAAAGAAATGTTATAGTTGCTTCCACCGAAAGAAATCATGCGGACGGGAATATCGCGCATTGCATCCAACGCCTTAGCCTCGAAACCTACGTTCTCCCACTCCAAGTCGCCCACTACGCAGATGATACACATATCACGATCCACTGTGACGGTACCATATTTCTTCAGGTCGTCCAATATCTCATTCAGATGCTTCACATTATCAATGGAAACGGACACACCCACTTCGGAAGTGCAAATCATGTCGATGGACGTCTGATAGCTTTCAAATATCTCAAAGACCTTACGTAGGAAGCCATAGGCCAAGAGCATGCGGCTGGACTTAATTTTAATGGCTGTGATGTTATCCTTAGCAGCCACGGCCTTGATCTTACCCTTCTCGGTGTCGTTGGAAATCAGCGTACCTTCGGCTTGGGGATCCATTGTGTTGAGTAACCGCACGGGAATGTTGGCATACTTGGCCGGCTGGATACACGTGGGGTGCAGGATCTTTGCACCAAAATAAGCCAACTCGGCAGCTTCCTCAAAGTGCAGATGACGCACAGGCGAGGTCTTGTCCACAATGCGCGGATCGTTGTTGTGCATACCGTCAATATCCGTCCATATCTGGATTTCCGAAGCGTTGATAGCAGCACCGATAAGGGAGGCCGTATAGTCACTGCCACCACGCTGCAGGTTGTCGATTTCACCATAGGCGTTTCTGCAGATAAAACCTTGTGTAATGTAAATATCGGCATCCGGATGCAGTTCCAATTGGGCCTGCAGTTTTTCTTTGATATAGACAGGATCCGGCTCGGCATTCTTATCCGTCCGCATGAATTCCAATGCAGGCAGCAGGACTGTCTTCACGCCACATTCCTGCAAATATAAGTTCATCATCCCGGTAGAGATTAATTCGCCTTGAGCCAGGATGACCTTCTCTTCGAAAAGGGTGAACAAATCCTTCGTATAGGAACGGATATAGTCGAAGTGCGAACGTATCAACTCCAGCCCTTTCTGCTTGTATTCCGGCGTAGCATACAGTTCGCCAATGTGGCCGCGATATTTGGCCTCCAGACGGTTGATGATTTCATTAGCACCTTCCGGATTCTTCTTGTACAGATAGTCCGAAATCTCCACCAACGTATTAGTCGTGCCCGACATAGCAGACAAAACCACAATCTTACGCTCACCATCGGTGATTAATTTAGCTACTTCCTTCATCCGTTGGGCGGAACCCACCGAAGTACCTCCAAACTTTAAAACTTTCATTCCTGTATTCATTTCGTTATATTGTTAATTTTCTTATCTGTATAAGCTTCCTGCCCCGTGACTTCTTCCAAGCTATGCCCGGCACACCGAAAGACACGTCCGGGAAAATCCTGCAACAGCCGCAGGTTGTGTGTCGTCACTACCACCAGAGAGCCTTTTCTGCTCAAGTCGCTCAGCAGTTGAGCTATAATCTGCCCGGTTTCCATATCCAGATTGCCAGTCGGCTCGTCGGCGAGGATAATCTGAGGTGAATTCAATACAGCCCGTGCGATACCAATGCGCTGCTGTTCTCCACCGGAAAGCTCATTGGGAAATTTATAGCCTTTGCGCTCCATGCCGACCAAGGCAAGCACCTCAGCAATACGTTCCTTCATCTTCGTTTTTTCCTTCCAACCGGTGGCCTTCAACACAAACTCCAGATTCTGATAGACCGTACGGTCAGTGAGCAACTGATAATCTTGAAAGACAATGCCCAATCTGCGCCTCAATGCCGGGATATGCTTGCGCTTGATGCTCCGCATGTCATAGCCCAACACTTCGGCTTCGCCCGATGCCACGCCCAGTTCTGCATAGAACGTCTTGAGCAGGCTGGTTTTTCCGGAGCCCACCTTGCCTATCAGGTAGACCAATTCGCCAGGCTGCAACTCCAGATTCACGCCACTCAACACGCACAATTCCTGTTGGTGTACCTCTACATCTCTATATTTTATCAGTGCTTCTTCCATGTGTCGCTATGGCGTTCCTGCAACTCACGGGCCAGATCCTCGATGCGATAGCCCTTGGACGTCAAAAGAACAATGAGGTGATATAGCAGATCGGCTCCTTCATAGATAAGGCGGTCGTCCGTACCATTACAGGCTTCGATAACCGTTTCCACGGCCTCTTCGCCCACCTTTTGTGCCATTTTGTTAACACCGGAACGGAAAAGGCTGGTGGTATAGGAACCTTCAGGCATCTCCTCGTGACGCTTGCAGATGAAGTCCTGCAAAGTCTTGAGGAACAACACTGGTTGCTCGTTTTTCTCACCCCAGCAGGTATCCGTACCCGTGTGGCAAACAGGACCGGCAGGATGCACTTGGATGAGCAGTGTATCGTGGTCGCAATCTTCCTGGATGGAAACGACGTGCAGGAAGTTTCCACTCTCCTCGCCCTTAGTCCAAAGGCGATTTTTCGTGCGGCTGAAGAAAGTCACCTTTCCACTCTCCACCGTCTGGCGATACGCCTCTTCGTTCATAAATCCCAGCATCAGCACCTTGGCTGTGTCGACGTCTTGTATGATGGCGGGGACAAGCCCGTTCATTTTCTCAAAATTCAGATTCATTCGTTATATATAATAAAATAATGTAAGATTCATCCGTTATACCAAGCGAACCGAGATTCCTTGGGCGCAAAGATACGACTTTAATTCGGGAATCTTTATCTCTCCGAAGTGAAAAACACTGGCTGCCAGTGCCGCATCAGCTTTACCCTGCAAAAATGCGTCGCGGAAGTGTTCTTTGGAGCCTGCCCCGCCCGATGCAATGATTGGGATAGAAAGAAGGCCAGCCAAACGGGACAAGGCTACATTTGCATAGCCCGTTTTTACCCCATCATGATCCATACTGGTAAAGAGCACCTCGCCAGCTCCACGCTCCTGCGCCTCGCGCGTCCAGGCAAAGAGTTCCTTGTCCGTTTCCACCCGTCCGCCGTTCAGATAGCAACGCCATCCCTTGCTTGTCTGTTTGGCATCCACGGCCAGTACACAAACTTGCGAACCGAAATGATGTGCAATCTCGCTTATCAGCTCCGGTCGGCGAATAGCGGCCGAATTGATGGATATCTTGTCAGCTCCGGCCTCCAACAGACGCTCTACGTCGCCCAGTTCATGTATGCCGCCCCCTACGGTAAAGGGAATACTGATATTGGCGGCAATACGTTTCACTAATTCCGTGAAGGTCTTCCGGCCTTCGAAACTAGCGGTAATGTCCAGGAAAACCAGCTCATCCGCTCCTTGTTCGCTATAGGCTCGGGCCAATTCGACGGGATCGCCTGCTTGGCGTAGATTGACAAAGTTGGTACCTTTCACCGTCTGCCCGTCTTTGATGTCCAGACAAGGAATGATTCGTTTTGCTAACATGGTTTAGTGATTAGTTAATGATGAGTGACTCCATTTCCTCTAACGTGATGCGTCCTTCGTAGAAAGCCTTGCCGATGATGACAGCAGGAATGCCTGCCCCATCCAGGGCCTCTATGTCATGAAGTCCGCCCACTCCTCCGCTTGCCACGAGATGAAGGGAGGGATATCGTTTCAATATCTCTTTGTACAACTCCAATGATGGGCCTTGCAACATCCCATCCCGACCGACATCCGTACAGATTACCTGCGTAACGCCTTTCGCCACATAATCATCTAAGAAGGGAAAAAGTTGACAGGCACTTTCTTCTTTCCATCCATTGACGGCAATACGTCCATCTTTCACGTCTGCGCCGAGAATAATACATTCCGGCCCATATGTCTGCAACCAGCTGAGGAAAGTGTCTGGTGCCTTCACGGCAATACTTCCCCCTGTTACCATCCGGGCACCGCACTCGAAGGCAATGCGCAGGTCCTCGCCAGTCTTGATGCCCCCGCCAAAGTCTATCGCCAGCGTCGTATGCGTGGCCAGACGCTCCAGAGTACGATGGTTTACGACGTGGTGCGAAGCAGCACCGTCCAGGTCTACCACATGTAAACGGCGAATGCCGTGTGCCTCGAAGGCTTTGGCCACCTCCAGCGGATCTTCGTGATAAACCTTTTTGCTCTCATATTTTCCTTGGGAAAGACGTACGCACTTTCCTCCGATAATGTCAATAGCGGGAATCAATTCAATCATGGCAACAACTTCAAATTACAAGGTCAGGAAGTTATGAAGAATGCGCTCACCCACGCTTCCGCTCTTCTCGGGATGGAACTGGGTGGCATAAAAGTTTTCCTTGTGCAGGGCCGCACTGAAAGGCTGAATATAATCCGTCACCGCCGCCGTACACGGATGCAAGGGCACGTAGTAACTATGCACGAAGTATACGTATTCCTCTTGCCCTAAGCCATCGAACAGGGGGCCACAGATACGACTAACAGTATTCCACCCCATGTGAGGCACCTTATCCTCATGACGAGTGGAGGCAAAGCGTCGTACCTCGGCATCGAATATGCCCAAACCATCTGCGTCCCCTTCCTCGGAATGACGGCACATCAACTGCATACCCAGACAAATGCCCAGGACAGGCTGTTTCAAACTGAGTATCACACGGTCCAAGCCCGACGCACGGAGATAGTCCATCGTCGTGGCAGCCTCGCCCACACCGGGAAATATCACACGATCCGCCCGACGCAACGTTTCTTCGTCCGCCGTGACTACCGGCTCCACACCCAATCGGCGCAAAGCGCAATCCACAGAGCGGATGTTGCCGGCATTATATTTGATGATTGCGATGCTCATGTTTCTAGTGTTTTAATCAAATGCCCAACATAATGTTTGGCAAAGCCATCTATTTTACGCCACAAAGATAGGGACAATGCTTGGGAAAGACAAATTTAGAAGGTGGTGTTGAGTCCCTATTTTACGATTTTTTTCAAAGAAAATGGTTATTGCATTGAAAATCATAAAATTACGTACTTCAATCGAAATTTCGAAGATAGCCTGGCGCAAATCTTTCACAGGGACAACTTTTTTTATAAGTAAGCCAAGACCGAGTCAGCCTGCTCTACTAATAAGACACAGAAAAAGATAATGGAAAAGGAATAGTTTTTGAGTTTGCCAATTCATGACCCGCCGTCCAACCCTCAAACCCGGCATGCCAAGAACCCACAAACTCAAAACTTATCCTTCCCCAAAAACGATACGATAACTTTTTAATCCGCCCAAAACTACTTGGAGGCCTTATTGATAGTGTACGTCTGTTCACCATTATAGATGGTGGTAGCATGGATGCAAATCCCTTGTGCATGCTCCAACAAGTCGCGTACCGTGTCCAACTTGAAAGAAACGATACCTGGGCCTCCTTGCACGGGAGCATCGTCATAAGCATTATGCCGGAAATAGAGGTGCAGATAACCGTCCGTGGCAGGTTCGGCAGCTTCGTCGATAACCAGATTCAGCATATGTACCTTTTCCGGATTGTTGCTATGGTAGAATTTGTAAACAATATTAATATAATCTTCTGTCAACCAGAGGTCGTCTACGTCAATGCGATCGTGACCGATGCTGTCCGCCTTTTCCGGTGGCATACGATAGATATCCTTCGTCAATATGTTCTCAATATGCTCCAATTTGGCATTGTACTCATAACCGGACAATTTTTCGTCTATGGGAGTGAAGTAGATAAAGGCACGTTGGTCGTCCGTCACTTCATAGCCGTGTATGGCCGTAGTGTCCGTGGGATAAAGAAGGCTCCCCTCGTCCAGTTCGAAATAATAATCTTGCCCTTCGATAACCTTGACCGTACCTACAGCAAAAAGCAGGTCCTCGCCGCCATACGTGTCATCCTCCAGGCAAGACTGGAAACAGGGCGCGATGGCCAGGGCAGAGATGGCAAATAATAAAGATGTTCGTTTCATATTCAAGAGTATGTTTAGAGTGATTCGACATGCAAAGAATGCTTTTCCCCGTTAAATACTGCACGCCTTGATGTTAAAAAGGATAAAGCGCAGATTTTTTCTCCAGCCGGTGCAGTATTTTTGCCAGCCTTGCATTTACCCTTACGTACACGTGTTACAAATAGAGATGGAAGAACAAGAATTGGCCGAACATTGCAAACGGGGCGACCGCGCAGCCTATAAAGAATTGTACGAGCGCTATGCGGGTCGCCTGCTGGGTGTATGCCTGCGCTACGTCAGCCAGCGTGATGTGGCAGAAGACCTGCTCCATGACGGTTTTCTTCGGCTATTCGGTTCGTTCGACAAATTCACATGGCGTGGCGAAGGTTCGCTCAGAGCTTGGATGGAACGTGTAATGGTGAATCTTGCCCTGCAATACTTGCGGCGCAATGACGTGATGAGTCACTCAACGTGCCTTGACGAGGTTCCGGAAGTATTCGAAGAACCCGATGCGAAAGACATCGACACCCTGCCTCGTGAAGTGCTGATGGGGTTCATCACCGATTTGCCCACCGGATACCGTACCGTGCTCAATCTCTATGTGTTTGAAGGCAAATCCCACAAGGAAATAGCAGCATTGCTGGGCATTAACGAAAAATCGTCCGCCTCGCAGCTGACTCGCGCCAAAGCCTCATTAGCCACTAAGGTGCGTGAATGGATTAAACAACATGGCTAAAAAAGAGAAAGCGTATGAAAGATGAAGCTTGGTTAAAAAGAATAAAGGATAATCTGCAAGACTATTCCGAACCACTGCCAAAGGGTGGTTGGGAACGTCTGGAGAGTGAACTCCCCCGTCGGAAAGTCATCCCGCTCCGTCGGTGGATAATGGCGGCTGCTATGTTGGCAGGAATGGCATTCCTTGGCCTGCGCTTGGCCAATCGCGGCTCCGCAGACTTGCCATCTTCCATGTTGCCGTCCAATACTACACCATTGACAGCGGATGTATTGCCCGTTCCGCCAAGTCCCGAACCAAGTCTGCCGGCTCCCTTGTCTGTATCCCGCCCGACAGGTATTTCTGTTTTGCCGCCCGTCAAAGAGCTGAAACCGGACGTTTCTTTGGAAATAGAACCTAAAACCGCACAAACGAGAGAAGAAAAGAGAAAGCCGGAGGAAAAAAAGAAGGAGGGAAAAGGGAAAAAAGAGGAAAAAGAGGAAAAGAAAGCAACCGCGTTGCCTGACAACACAAACCAATTGTTACTGGCAATGGCAGACAAAAACCGCGCCCGGTCGAAAGGCTGGTCCGTTGGTCTGTCTGTGGGCAACACCGGCAGTTTAAGCAATGGAGCAGGGAGCGAAGGAAATCGCTATTTCCAGCAAAATGCGCCGGAATTCGGCAATCTCAGTTTAGACCTGTCGGCTACTTCGGATGGCGTCCTTACCATCCCCAAAGAACAAGAACTGATCTTCCAGAACGGCCTTCCCTACTTGCAAAGCCGCTCCCGCCGCGTGGCGTCTGTTGACCATAAACAGCCCGTCAGCGCAGGATTTTCCGTACGCAAGAATCTGCCCAAAGGCTTCTCCATCGAAACGGGACTCGTCTACACGTTCCTTTCTTCCGACCTCTTCTACGAAGGCGAAGTAGAGAAGACGAGCCAGAAATTGCATTATCTGGGCATTCCTCTTCGCGCCAACTGGAATTTCATAGACAGAAAACGCTTCACGCTTTATGTCTCGGCCGGCGGAACGGCAGAGAAATGCATCTATGGCAAGATTGGGAAAGAAACAGTGACAGTGGATCCCTTGCAGTGGTCCGTTATGGCTGCAGTGGGCGCCCAATACAATTTAGGGCCTCGCATAGGCATTTATGTAGAGCCAGGTATCTCTTATTTCTTTGATGATGGTTCAGAGGTGCGCACCATCCGCAAGGATACTCCCTGCAACTTCACGTTACAGGCGGGACTTCGTCTCAGCTACTGAATGTTAGTGGGCGACTTTATCCGGATTCTTTTGAACGAAGTCTTTCCAACTGCGGTAACCTTTCTCCACCGACGGACGCCCCATTTGCAGGAAATGGCAATAGGCGGCAGCCAATCCATCCGTGGCATCCATGAAAGTAGGCATATCCTCTTTGCCAAAATGCAGCAACCGTTGGAGCATATCCGCGACTTGCTCCTTCGATGCCTGTCCGTTACCGGTGATAGCCATCTTTATTTTCAAAGGTGCATACTCCGTTATGGGAATATCCCGGCTCAAGGCCACAGCCATCGCCACACCTTGCGCACGCCCCAATTTCAGCATGGACTGGACATTCTTTCCGTAGAATGGCGCCTCGATAGCCATCTCATCCGGCAAATAGCTTTCAATGATACTTAAGACCCGTTCATGTATATGGCGTAATTTCAGATAATGATTGGCATATTTACGCAGGTCTATAATGCCCATAGCCACCATTTCAGGCTTCACACCCGCCACTCTTAACACCCCATATCCCATGATGGTCGTGCCCGGATCGATGCCCAATATGATTTTTTCTCCGACAGGCTGTATCACACCAGTACCTCCATCAATGTAGGAAACCCCACGACCTTATCCTTAAATATCTTCAACAACTCCTCAGTCAACTTTATACCTTGCTCCTGATGCCAATGATGAAGGCGCGTCGAGTCCTCCACCTCAAACTGCACCGAAAAGCAAGTGCTTCCTTCCTCCCGATGGCTCAATATACGTGCGATACGGGGAGCGTGTAAAATACCGTTTTTTTCTATTTCGGGCAGGTAATATTCCTGCAACCAAATCAGGAAATACTTTTCCTGGTCTTCTTCTACGTGATAGGTTGTGTTGAATATCAACATAAGCAATCTTTCTTTTGGGGTGCAAACTTAGTAAATATTCGCATAAGAACCTTTTTTCCTGCATTTAAGACAAGGCTCTTTCATTCAAGTTTTGCAAGTAAAAAATGTAGCTTTTATTTCTGTATTCCACAGAAAATGAGCATATTTAAGTGCAATCAAAAAGGACTCAATTCTAAAAGCCATGGTCAAAGATAAACATATTATTTCAGAAATAGACTCATTTTCCCTAAAAATGATTGTAACAGCACGGCTTTTTCATTTAAAAGAGGCGTTTATAGCTGGCCTATATGGGGAAAATC
>DHKFC23501__coassemble_1613_pt1 | contig 11955 bp, 8 predicted proteins | sample DHKFC23501__metabat2_low_PE_030 | metagenome-assembled genome bin DHKFC23501
CAACAAGTCTTTGTCTTCTTGTGTCATCATGATGTACAATAAGTTTATTGGGTTTTTAAATTTGCCCAAAAATACGGATATTTTCCGACACAGCAAACTTTTGGCGCACAATATCAACCGGGAAAGCAAAAAAATACATGAATATCCTCAGATTGCCAGAACAGAGAATAAGAAGCAAATATAAGCAAGCTCCTATGGCCAAGTATTATTGGATATTTTGCCATTTATCATTGCTCCTATGCCGATAGAAGCATAGCATCCCTGCAAAAGCATCACTGGGGATAAATACGTACATTCATCAAAAAACAAGCGGATGAAACGGATTTTCAACATCCGCCTCACCCGCTTACCCTATAAGCTATGCGCTGACTACAGCATTAGAATCTTCTTACTCCTGCTCTACATTTACCATATAGTAGGCACGTTTGCCGGAGGGGAACATACCGGTTATGAACAATACTTGATCCGGCGACTGGATGGCTGCCTTCAGTGCGTTCTCCAAGTCTTCCACGGTCTTCATGCTCTGCTGGTTGGCCTTCAGGATGATGAAGCCTTTGCGGATGCCGGCATCCTTCATCTTGCCTGCACTCACGCCGGTCACCTCCAGGCCATAGCCCAGGTTGAGTTGGCGTTTCAGTTCGCTGCTGACGGGTTTGAAGGCTGCGCCCAGAATTTCCATACCACGGTTCTTCACGACCTTGGTATTGCCCTGCGCGTTCTTCAACGTGAGGGAGATTTCCTTCTCTTTCTTGTCGCGGACAATCGTAACCTTCACCTTGTCACCGGGACGGTGCTGGGACAATATCTGCTGCAGGTCAGAGAACTTGTGTATCTTCTGGCCATCCATCTTGACAATGACATCCTTCTCCTGCAAGATGCCTGCGGCTGAACCGCCATCCAGGACTTCACCTACATAGGCTCCTTCTTCCACACCCAATTCTTCTTTCAACTGCTTTCTATACTGGATTTCGGCCTCGCTCATCTGCAAGTCTGTCGACAAGTCAATGCCCTTGATGCCAAGGAGAGCCCGCTGGACAGCGCCGTATTGCTTCAGGTCAGACACCACCGACTTCATCAAGTTAGAAGGAATGGCAAAACCATAACCGGAGTAGCTGCCGGTAGGTGAATACAACATTGTGTTGATACCCACCAGCTCACCGCGTGCATTGACCAACGCACCGCCGCTATTGCCGGGATTGATGGCCGCATCAGTCTGAATAAACGACTGGATGGTAGCAGCCTTTCCATTGGCGGCCTGCGGGCCTATGTCGCGTGCCTTGGCACTGATGATGCCGGCTGTCACCGTAGAACTGAGGCTGAACGGATTGCCCACAGCCAATACCCATTCGCCTACTTTCAGCGCATCGGAATCACCCACAGGAATCGTGGGAAAATCATCTCCCTCAATCTTCAGCAAAGCCAAATCCGTCGTCGGGTCCGTACCGATGATACGTCCTTTCAGTTCCCGTTCATCATTCAATTGGACCGTGATTTCATCAGCATCCTCAATCACGTGGTTGTTCGTCACGATATAACCATCTTTCGAGATGATAACGCCCGAACCGTATCCCACACGAGGCTGTGTCTGAACCTGGCGCTCTTCTCCGCGCGGATCGCCAAAGAAGAAATCGTAGATATCCGGCATGGTACGCACCGTCTGGGTACGTCCCAACTGGGTAGAACGGATGTGTACCACTGCATGCACCGATGTCTCGGCAGCCTCTGTCAAGTCTATCGGCTGGGCATTAGTGGCAGACAGTCCCGCCAAACGCATATTATCAGGATTCTGCTGGAATAATTCGCTGAACGCGGCTGGAGACTCTTTCTGATTGCTAAGCAATTTGTAGGCCGTGTACCCGCCCACTCCCGAACTGAGGAGCACGATGGCGGCTACACCTATGAATTTTTTCGCTGTCTGTTTCATAATCATTACCAGTTTAATTGTTAATTTTCGGGTTTGTTTTAAGATTTCGTCGTTAAAATAACGACAAAAATCATTCACTTATTCCCCTTGCCGCGAAAATTTGTTCACCTTTAACAATGGTTCTCCGAGGCTTAACAGCGGTTAACGGCAGAAACTGACAATTTAGCATTTATGCACGATTGCTGACTGTTAAAAGACTGACAATAAGACGGAACTCCACCGGCCTACTTCCGACGCAGCTTGCGTATCCACAGATAATAGCCTGTCAATGGCAAGGAAGCCCCTAACAATGCAGCCAGAAAATACAAGATGCGTGTGGTCATTCCACCCCAGGTGCCGATGTGCAGGGCTTTCACCAACGGACGGGCATCCGCTCCCAACAGACCGTAGACCCACTCCCGATACCAGCCGAAAGACCAGGTCAGTCCTGTCAAGGCCATCAGTAACAACAAAAACAGGACGTACATCCCTCCAGCCACATGAAAGCCATACCAGAAACGCGGCCAGCCCCGCCGCGTGACTATCTTCAGACTGTTGCGAAGTCCCCGCCACGTACGAGGCCACCAGATAACGACACCCGACAGCAACACGAACACAAAGAGCAGCGTGCTGACTCCCACCAGCAGTTTGCCCCAATAGATACCCCCGTCTGCCGGACGACTGCCCAGCAACCAGCGGTGCAGCCTGAACATGGTCTGAAAGAAAGGCAGACGCTCGTACCGGCCTACAATCTCCCCCGTATAAGGATTGACAAACACTGCAGCCCGCTTGGGCTTGGTGAGGCTGATCTGGTAGGTGCGGTCGGCAGCAGGGAAAGCCTTGACTCCCCGCACCCCGACCCCCTCGGGCAAGGTGGCGGCCACCAAGGCTGCGGCCTCTTCGGTGGAAATCCGTGTGCCGGATGGCTCCGACACACGGTAAAGATGCGGCTTGGCCCACTGCGTCACCTCGTCCTCGAACACCAGCATGGCACCGGAAAAACAGATCAGCGCGATGAGGATGCCAAAAGGAACGGACAGCCAAAGGTGAAGCTTACGGAATAATTTTTTTCCCATACGTCCACAAGTCATTCAGCCGTGAGCCGGCACAAGGCAGAAACTCCGTCCGCCTCCAACGTCAGTCCCTTGCTAGCGGTGGCCGTCTTCGGGTCAATCTTGTAGATGGCGGGGCGGCTTCCGTCGTTCACTGTAACGGGCATGTAGGCATAGCCGTTGTCACTGAAGGGTACGCCATAGGAGGAAATCACATCGGCCGAGGGCATCCCGTCGGTCAGCACGGTCAAGGTCTGGTCTTCGCCCTTGAAGATGGCCAGCTCGTTGCGCGGAGCGCTGGTGCCGGACATATTCTCTGCCCCCTCGCTGTACATCTGGAGGAGGAAATAGTCCTCGGTGATGTGCCAACAGCGGAACATCGGGTTTTGGTTGCCCAAAGATTCCAGATTGACGTAGTAGGATTCATCAAATGAAGTCTCGCCTGCCTTGATACGGACCACTCCCGAGGGAAGCTGGCCTTGCACCTTATATAATATATGTGACGTGCCGTCCTCCTTATCCGTCACCTGCTCCTCGGCCTTGGCGGTGCGGCCGTAACCCGGAGAGAATACATAAAGGTCCCCATTGTCCGCCGCCCAGATAGTCTGGTAATACTGCGAACGCATACGGCCGCAGGCATAGCCAATTTTGTCCGTCTCTGCAATGACAGGCGTCTCGTCAAAGCTGTCTCCGCTATAGATGGCGATGAAGGCCTTGTCGGGATATTGGGTGGAAGGTATCTGTCCCGGCGTGTACGAGCCCGAACCGCTGCCGCCATTGTGGTCCGTCACCAGCTTGGGGTCGGTAATCCTGTCCGCATATTCGATGACGCCATAGTGGCTCATGCCCATCGGCACGACGGAGGTGTAGAGCCGTCCGTTGGCCTCCTCGAAGCCGGCGAAGCTGACAATCTCGCCATTGCCCAGGAAGTTCTCGGCCAGGAGGCTGCCGGTCGTGGTGTTGCCCGTGTTGGCATTGAGGTAGTTGAACTGGAGGTACTTGGCATAGCCGCCCTCGTTCTGCTCCCGGTTGCCGTCGTTGGTAGAGGCGGTGATGACGTTCTCGCCCCACGTGCCGTATGTAGTGGTGCGGTTGTAGGTATAGCGGCGTGCCTCGTAGGCGTTGCCCGTCTCAGCGTTGAGCGCGTAGGCAAAGCCGGTGCCCTGCGCGCCGTCGTTGTACTGGAAGTTGAAGAGGTACTTCTCGCCATAGTATATCCAGTTGGAGCCGCTCTCGGTTTCCAGGCCGTTGCCCACGGTGGTCAGCGAGCCGCTGTCCAGATTGTCGGTGGTCACGAGGTAGGTGCCGCCGTCATCGCCACCAGCCGAGGCGGCGATGACGTAGCGGCTCACCGCCTCTGTCGTGGGGGTATCCGGCTCTTCGGGGTCAGTCCCGGGCGTCACGGGGTCATCACTGTCACTACATGCAGTCAGGAGGCAGCCTGTGGAAAGGGCGGCGGCCAAGGCCCATGTGAATTGTTTCTTCATTGTTCTTCTGTTTTTATGATGATTGTTATTCAATTAGGCGAAATTAGCCATCCGGTTGGGTAATCCTATCTTCCAAAGTACACCCTCACCTTGCCGTAGAATGCCCGGCCGGCCTTCTGGAGACTGAAGTTGTCATAGAGCTTCTCGTCCGTCAGGTTGCGGCATTCCAGGGAAAGGTTGTAACGGCCGTTCTTCAGGGAATAACCCAAGGTAAGGCTGTGCGACAACTGGTCGGGCACACGGCTCTTGGTCGTGGGGTCGCCCAGATGCTCCCAGTAAAGGGGGAACTCATGTTGATAGAAGCCATCGTAGGTCAACGTCAGGACATTGCCCTCAGCGCCCAGGTCGTGCCAGGTAAAAGAGGCATCGAAGTTGGCGTACGTATAAGGCTGGTTGGGGATGCGCTGCTTGTACGTCATGCTCTCCTGCTGGGTGTTGCCTGCCAGGTAGCGCTCGGCATCGCGGGCATTGAGGTTGTTGAACGTGCCGCCCAGACTGAGCCAACGCCCGTAGCTGTAGCGTGCGGAGAGGTTGAAACCCTGGGTCTTGACGCGGCCGTGGTTCTCGTAGATGCCGAAGCTGGTACCACCCACGGCATCGAGGCTGCGCTTGATGTAATCCTTCGTGTCTCGATAGATGTAGCTGCCCTCCACATAAAGGCCGTGCCGGCCCAGCTGGCGGGTATAACTCAGGTTGAGGTTGATGTTGTGGCTGTTCTCGGGGCGGAGGTCGGTGCGTCCGGCTTCCATGTCCTCGTCGCCGAAGAGTTCGTCGGTTGTGGGCAGGCGATAGGCTTTCTCGTAAGAGAGCTTGGCCTGGAGGCCGTCGAGGATGAACCACGTGCCCGCCGCGCCGTAGCCGAAGGAGCTGACCTGCTTGGACATATTGACGTAGCTGCCCACGCCGTCAGGGCTCTCGGAAACAGGACCTCGGTTATATTGGTTATAATATTTGCCGAAGGCAGAAAGGTTCCAACGCTCGGAAGGCATCAGGCGATAGGACAGGCCGGTGATGTTCTTGCGCGTCACCTTGGGGATGTCAAAACTCGTGATCTTCGACGCCCCGCCGCTATAGGAGATGGTGGTGCGCTCGAAGGTGCTGAGGACGTGGTTCAAGGTGAAGGCATGGCTACGGCCGATGCGGTAGTTCACGGTCAGCGTGGCATTCCAATTCTTGTTGGTCGTCTCGTTGTCCTGGTAGGACTGCTCGCCGGGGCTGGTCAGGGGACGGCGGTCGCCCAGCCAGTTGTACTTCCACGAGGCGGTGTCGATGTTCTGCGTCAGGTTGTGATTGTAGTTGGCGGCGAGCACAAGGTCGAGGCCCTTCGCCAGGAAGTCGCGCTTGCTGTACTCCAGCGAGGGAACAAAGGAGTGCCCCTTGCGGTGCTTCTGTCCGAAGACGATGTACTGATAGACGCCTGTCTGTATCTCTTTATAGTAATTACTATAGGTGAAACCCAGCATCAGGCGGTCGGCCCACGATTTGCCTGTCACGCCCAGCTTGCCAATCACCGCCTCGTTGTGGAAACGGTCGTTGAAGCGTCTGACGTGATAGATTTTGCTCGGGTCGGTATTCTCCGTGATGCCGTCGTCGCCAAATTCGGTGATGTAATTGTCAATGTAATAATCGTTGTCCGAGAAGTTCTGAAAGGCATTGACCTCATAGGTGAAGCCGCCCCGCAGTGTCTGCCCGAAACGGGCGTAGGACTTGTGCGTGTTGAACGAGCCGTAGCTGTAGGATGCATCCAGGTGCCATCCCTCGCGCTGCTTGGCGGTGACGATGTTGACCACACCTCCCAGGGCATCCGTGCCGAAGCCTACGGGCACCACTCCCTTGTAGACCTCGATACGCTCGGCGTAGTTCACGGGGAGGTTGTTCAGGTCCAATGCCTGCCCTGCCCCCTCCTGTGGCACACCGTCGATGAAGACCTTGACATGACGCCCGCTGAAGCCGTCCAACATCAGCTGCATGTCCGAACCCACGCCGCCACTCTCGCGCAGCTTCACGCCGGGCGCCTTGGCCAGGGCGTCGCCCAGCGTTTTGGCGGAGTTGTGCAGTTCGGTGGCATCCACCGCCACGGCATTGTAGGCCGAACGCTTCACACGTCCCACGCCGGAGGCTGTGACCACTACTTCGTTCAACTGCCGTTGCTCGGGGCGGAGGGTAAAATCGAATGCACAATCATTCCCCCGCTGCAACAGGACTTCCTTTTCCACAGTTTCATACCCCATGGCAGAAACCACCAGCGTATATTTTCCCTCGGGAGCACGGAAACGGTAGCACCCTTCGGCGTCGACATAGGCGCCGTGCGAGGTACCTTTCAAATAAACACTGGCAAAGTCGATGATTTCCTGCCCGGTTGAAGAGACTCGTCCACTCAGTTCGACGCCGTGGGAACGATGATGTCCGCGACGGTGAGGGTGTTGGGCCCGGAGCACGGTGGCAATCAGAAGCATAAACAAGAGGATCCAAGTGATTTTTGTATTCATACAGTCTATTATTTACATTATAGGAGGAAAGGGTTCCATAGGCACTGGAACTAGGTTCCATAAGCACTGGAACCAAGTTCCATACGTACTGGAACCATGTTTCACCCGTACTTTGACAACATAAGAACCCAGATGGGGCGATGCCGGATATTCATATTTCCTTTTTTCGCACTGCAAAGATACCGCCCCCTTTCCCATCCTGCAATCGCTTTTTCTCGGTAATCTCACCTTCCACATTCTCGGTACAAGCATACGACGCAATACCTATTCGTAGGGATAATCCCTAAAATATTAAAAAGAAGAACCGACTATTTCAACTCCCTTCTTTACTTTTTTCTCCGCACAAATCCGTACCTTTGCGCATTCGATAACCGACATAATAAAAAAGCAAACATGAAGAAGTTCATACACACCCAACGCTTCACCCCCAAGGGATACTCCGACGAGGTAGAAGCACGGATTCAACAGTACAAGAAAGAGGGCGTCCGCCTGCCCCAACGCCACCTGCTCCGCACCGCCGAACAACTGGCCGGCATCCGAGAGAGTGCCAAAATCAACACCGCCCTGCTGGATTACGTGGCCGCAAATATCCGCGAAGGCATGACCACGGCCGATATAGACCACCTCGTCTACTGCTTCACCACCGACCACGATGCCATCCCCGCCCCCTTCCTCTACGAAGGATTCCCCAAGAGCGTATGCGTCAGCATCAACGACGTTGTCTGCCACGGCATCCCCAACACGCGGGAATATCTGAAGAGTGGCGACATCGTCAACGTGGACGTTTCCACAATATATAAAGGATATTTCTCCGATGCCTCGCGAATGTTCCTCATTGGCGAAGTCAGCGCAGAACGAAAGCGTCTGGTGGAAGTGACGCGCGAATGCCGCAACATCGGCGTACGGATGGCACAGCCCTGGACACGCCTGGGCGACATAGGAGCCGCCATTCAGGAACATGCCGAAAAGAACGGCTACTCCGTGGTGCGCGACCTCTGCGGACACGGATGCGGCGTCAAGTTCCACGAGGAGCCGGACGTAGAGCACTTCGGCCGCCGGGGCACAGGCATGATGATCGTGCCGGGCATGACCTTCACCATCGAGCCGATGATCAATGCCGGACGCTACGATGTCTGCATCGACGAGGAAGACGGGTGGACGGTATTCACGGACGACGGCTCGGACTCCGCCCAGTGGGAGAGCATGGTGCTCATCACAGAGACTGGCAATGAAGTATTGACCGAATAAATCCCCTTTCCCCAATGAAAGCACTGAAAGAACGAATCCTACGCGATGGCCGTTGCTTCCCCGGCGGCATCCTGAAAGTAGACAATTTCATCAATCACCAGATGGACCCCATCCTGATGAAATCCATCGGCGTGGAGTTTGTCCGGCGGTTTGCCTCGACCGACATCAACAAAATCATCACCGTTGAAGCCAGCGGCATCGCTCCCGCCATCATGGTGGGCTATCTGCTGGAGTTGCCCGTGGTCTTCGCCAAGAAGAAGAAACCCAGTACGATGGAGCATATGCTGGTGACATCCGTCTATTCCTTCACCAAGCAGCGCAACTACGACATCTGCGTCAGCCGTGACTTCCTTTGCCCGGGCGACAAGGTGTTGTTCATCGACGACTTCCTGGCCAACGGCAATGCAGCCAAAGGCATCATCGACCTGGTGAATCAGGCGGGCGCCGAACTGGTGGGCATGGGCTTCATCATCGAGAAAGCTTTCCAGCACGGCGGCGACGAGCTTCGTGCGGAAGGCATCCACGTGGAGTCGCTGGCCATCATTGAGAGCCTGGACAATTGTGAAATAAAGATGCGCTGACTTGTGAAACATGGAAGAGCTACAACCCTCCCCCACACCTGGCAATGGGCTCATCTACGGGCTGAATGACCGCCCGCCCTTTAAGGAAGCCTTCTTCGCCGCACTGCAACACTTGCTGGCCATCTTCGTAGCCATCATCACCCCACCCCTCATCATCGCCGGCACCTTGAAGCTGGATGCAGAAACCACGGGCTACCTGGTGTCCATGGCACTCTTTGCTTCGGGCATTTCCACCTTCGTGCAGTGCCGGCGCTTCGGATGCATCGGGACGGGCCTGCTCTGCATCCAGGGCACCAGTTTCTCGTTCATCGGTCCCATCATCGCGGCGGGCATGGCGGGCGGACTTCCCCTGATATTCGGCTCGTGCATGGCAGCCTCATGCGTGGAGATGGTCATCAGCCGTTTGCTGAAGTACACGCGACGTATCATCACTCCGCTCATCTCGGGCATTGTGGTGACCCTCATCGGCATGAGTCTCATTAAGGTGGGCATCACGGCTTGCGGTGGCGGAGCTATTGCACAAGCCGATGGCACGTTCGGCAGCCTGCGCCACGTCGGGCTGGCCGCCCTGGTGTTGGTACTCATCATCTTCTTCAACCGCAGCGGCAACCGTTATCTACGTATGAGTTCCATCGTCATCGGGCTGGTCATCGGCTATGTAGCGGCATGGACAATGGGGATGGTCGACTTTTCATCCATCGAAAACTATGGCGGTTTCAACCTTCCCCTGCCCTTCCGCTACGGACTGGATATCAACCTGTCATCATTCATCGCTTTGGGCCTGATATTCATGATCACAGCCATCGAGGCTTATGGGGATATTACGGCCAACTCGCTCATTTCGGGTGAACCGGTGGAAGGCGACAAGTTCATCCGCCGTGCTTCGGGAGGTATCCTGGCCGACGGCTTCAACTCGATGCTGGCAGGAGTGTTCAACTCCTTTCCCAACTCCATCTTCGCGCAAAACAACGGCATGATTCAGCTCACCGGCGTGGCCAGCCGCTATGTGGGCTACTACATTGCCGGCTTCCTCGTCCTTCTGGGATTGTTTCCTGCCGTCGGGCTGGTGTTCTCCCTGATGCCCGAACCGGTATTGGGAGGTGCCACGCTGCTGATGTTCGGCACTGTGGCCGCAGCGGGCATCCGCATCATTGCCGCCCAGCCCCTCAACCGGAAAGCCACCCTGGTCATGGCTGTCAGCTTTTCATTGGGATTGAGCGTGGAATTGGTGCCGGACATCCTCAACCAACTGCCGGATACCCTGCAAGGCATCTTTGCCTCGGGCATCACCACGGGAGGCCTGGCTGCTATCGTGTCGAACGTGCTGATACATGTAAAAGAGTAGAAGGATATCGCTTCATTCAGAAGGTAGAAGGAGCTATATGACAGAAGGAAAACCCTACAAACGGAAACAGCCCTGTGACTACGATGCTTTTTCCACTCCCCTTATAAACAGAGACTGTCCAGTTCAGCCATCGGACCGTTGAAGACATTAAGGTCCACATGCCCCTGTATACCGGGCACGGTGCCCACATCGGTATGTTGCCAGAAGTGCCAGGGACCGTCGTAACGGACAGAGTCCACATAGTAATGGGCTATCCAATAGGGGTAACGGCGAAAGATACTGTCATTGAGGTAACGCAGTTTGAACTTGTAGGAAGCATAGAGGATGGGGGTCACACCGTAATGGCTCTCGACGAGGTCCAGCCACGTCTTGACGGCGCGTTGCAGGTCGGCCTTGCTCCGCCCCTGAGTGGTCTCCACATCAAGAACGGGGGGCAGGTCACCTTTTTGCAGACGGACGGAACGGATGAAGAAGTCGGCTTGGCGGCGCGCATCGGTACGGGGAATGAAATAATGGTAGGCACCTCGGACAAAGCCGTGAGCCCGGGCGGAATCGAAGTTGGCGCGGAAAGCCTCGTCGCCGTGGTCCCCTCCTTCTGTGGCCTTGAGGAAAACGAAGCGCAGAGGAAACTCTCCGGCACGCTGCCGGGCCAAAAGGGACCAATCGATGTCGCCCTGATAGTGGGAGATGTCGATGCCATGCACCTCGTAATTGCAAGGCAGACAAACGCCATACCCCTTCAACCCGTAGCAAGGCTTCCAGCGATAGGCATAGGGACGGACGAAGAACCAATAGAAACCAGCCGACAACACCATCACCAGACCGGCGGCCACCAGCCAGCGCAACCATCCCGGCGCAGGGCGGACAGTGGCGGTTTTCTTTGCCTTCTTCGGGCTTTTTCTGGCGGCAGGACGACGCGGCGCGGCAGACTTGCGGGCAGCAGGTTTACGGGTAGTTTGCGACGGCTTGCGCACACGGGGGGAAGTATTTTCGCTACGGGTAGGCATCGTTCTTATCAGGATTCGTGCTATCGTTTTTTTTTCGTTGCGCAAAAGTACACATTAATTTCGAGACGCGAATTCTTTTTAGGTGTGGATTTCGCAGACAGCACGGATTAATTTTGAGAAACTGTTTTGATTTTATTCGACAAATTTGTCAAGTATGATTTGAATAAATCTTTTTTCTGGATTAATTCAAAACAGTTTCTCATGAGAATCCACTACACCGGCTTGTATCCCTCGGATAGGTCCGACAAACTAAGAAAATCATCCTGTTGCCAGCAACTTCCTATATCCGCTCGGAGTATATCCGGCCACTTTCTTGAACATCCGATTGAAATGCTGGGAATATTGAAAGCCCAATTCATCGGCTACCTGGTTTACGGTCTTCTCCGTATCGGCAAGCAAGTCCTTGGCCGTATCTATGATTTTGCTCTGGATGTATTCTTGCGGATTCTTTCCCGTTTCCTTTTTAACCAGGTCTCCGAAATAGTTGGGAGAAAGGAATACCTTATCAGCAAAATACCGTACGGTCGGCAGTCCGTTGGCATGCGACTTCCCGCTTTGGAAATAATCGTCGAGCAGGGCTTCGAAGCGGGTCAGCACATCCTTGTTCGATTTCTCGCGGGTGACGAATTGCCGGTTATAAAAACGCATACAATAGTCAAGCAGCAACTGGATATTTCTTGCAATCAACCGCTTGCTCAACTTGTCTATCGGATGCGTCAGTTCCATTTTTATTTTAGCCAGACAATCGAGGATGATGCTTTTCTCTTCGTCCGAAAGGTGCAGGGCTTCTTTCATTGGCACCACGCTCCCAAGAGTGGTATGGCTTACAAAAATAGAAATTAA
>DHKFC23501__coassemble_1620_pt1 | contig 11878 bp, 10 predicted proteins | sample DHKFC23501__metabat2_low_PE_030 | metagenome-assembled genome bin DHKFC23501
CTCCAAGGACGGAGGAAGGCGGTGGCGGGGTTGCACTTCTAACTTGACGGTGGGACAAACTGAAAAATGACGCCGCCGCCCTGCAGCAACAAATCCGGGCGCTCAACTTCGTGCAAAGCCCCATCGTGGCAGGCATGGCGTAAATAGCGTAGGACATGAAAGATTTCTTCAAGATGCTTGTCGCCCTGGCCACCCTCCGGTGGCTCTTCGGCGGGAGCGGTGAGGGCTGCGGCCAGACCGGTTGCGGCTGCATCTTCACCTGGTTGTTACTTTTAATTTGCATTTTAGCAGTGACATTGTTATGAAAATACCCGGATTGTCATTCTCGTGGAAACGCGCCTTGGGCGTCACCGCCATGAAGCAGAAAGTGGCCCGCGCCACCGACATTCCCACCACCCGCGGAGGGTTGGAGCGGAAGCTCGGCGGGCTCGTGTTGGGCAAGAAGCGTAAGAGAAAGAGGAGGTAAGGGAGGCAGGGACGGCGGAGATGCGGTGAAGGGATGCCGTACTACTGTAGTTCACCTGTAGAAGTACTGTACTTTATATACCGAAGTACAGTACTTCGACACATGGAGATGGGGAGTGATGCCGTCCTTGTACGGCAATGGCGTGTCGGAAGTCCGCAGCCGGACCGGCTATAGGCCTCTGACCCCCTCCGGCTCCTTCCAACTCCCTCCCATTCCTTAACGATAAATTCCTATTCATAGTAAACATCTACTTATATGAAATCAAGCATTATCGACGTACCCCGCAAGCCGTCGCAAGCCGACCTGTTCGGCATCCAGGTCTATCAGGACGCCCTCATCAAGTACATCCGCCTGACGGATACGCCCATCACCATCGCCTTGCAGGGCGAGTGGGGCAGCGGCAAGACCTCGTTGATGAACCAGCTGCGCTACAACCTGTGCGACCAGGAGGGGGCGCCCTACTTTGCCGTGTGGATCAACACCTGGCAGTTCTCGCTGATGAAGACGCCGCAGCAGGCCATCATCAGCATCCTGGAGGGCATCATCAACCAGATAGGCCAGCTCAATCCCAACAAGCACAAGTGGGAGGAGAGCAAGCGCAAGATTGGCGGCGTGTTCAAGAAGATGGCCACCATCGGCACCAAGGTGGCGGCCGGCGTGGTGGGCGTGGAGGGCGACGTGGTGGACGACCTCTTCAGCCCGGACGCCCGCGAGTCGGACATCGCGCAGCTCAAGGAGGAGATTGCCCGCCTCATCGAGGATGCCCTGGCGCACGATGCGTCGAAGCAGGGCTTCACGTTCTACATCGACGACCTGGACCGCATCGACCCGCCCGTGGCCGTGGAAATCCTGGAGTTGCTGAAGAATATTTTCGACCTGGAGCGGTGCGTCTTCATCCTGGCCATCGACTACGATGTCGTCATCAAGGGCCTGAAGCCCAAGTTCGGCGAGCTGACCGAGAGCAACGAGCGCGAGTTCCGCTCGTTCTTCGACAAGATTATCCAGCTGCCCTTCTCCATGCCGGTGGCGTCGTACAACGTGGATACGTTCCTCGTGGACGCCTTGCGCAAGATAGAGTTCTTCACGGACGAGGAGTTGGACAATCCGCAGCTGGCCGAAGACCTGAGCGAGATAGCCCGCCTGTCCGTGGGCAGCAACCCGCGTTCGCTGAAGCGGCTGACCAACACGCTGGCGCTCATCTCCCTCATCAACGAGGCACAGGCGTCGCAGGATGCCAGGTCCCAGCCGTTGCTGGCGGGCAAGGAACTGAACTTCGCCCTGGTGTGCATGCAGATAGCCTATCCGTACATCTACAACCAGCTGACCGAGGAGCCGGACTTCAAGAACTGGAATGACCGCATCGCCTCGCGCCTGAAGCTCCGCCCGCTGACGGAGGTGGAGAAAGCCAGCCTGGACAGTGTGGAGGAGTTTGACGAGGAGTGGGAGAAGGTGTTGTTCCGCATGTGCCAGAAGGAGACGTACCTCAGCACCCGCACCTTCAGCGTGTCCGGCCTGCTGAACAAGATAGCCGGCCTTGTGGGCAACGATGCGGAGCTGGGCAGTGCCATCGCCGCCACCCTGGAGCTGTCCGCCGTGACCAACCTGAAGGCCTTTGACGGCCCGCTGAAGAAAACGTTCAAGTTCAACCGCGATACCAACAGCTACCGCTACAACGGCCGGGTGTATGCCAAGAAGATAGACCTGGTGCGCGACGTGGTGGCCGACTATGTCCGTGCCCATCCGGACCTCACACACGAGCAGCTGAAGGCGGCTTTCCCCATCAAGAAGAACATGGACGTCATCTTCATGGACTTTGAGCGCTACCAGGCCATCAAGGCAGAGAAGGGAAAGGTGGAATTCTTTGGCAACCGCACGATGGACGACACCATCCGGCTGGCGGACAAGAACATCCTCATCTGCAGCAACTGGCCGACCACCAGCCAGGGGAAGCCTGCGGAGTTCTCGAAGTTCATCGACGTGGCCCGCGCCCGGCACGGAATCCGGATAGAGCCGTGCCAGGGCTGAACGGAGGAGCGGGCGGCCGGCATATGTGGACCCGCCGGCGCGATGCCGGCCGCTAAACCTTGCTTGCCAAATTCGGTTATTTGGCGGAATAATCGTACCTTTGCCGCATGATGACAGAAGATACCTATAAGACCATCGTGGCTCCAGCCGAAGGCATTTATACCGAGAAGCGGAGCAAGTTCATAGCCATTGCCCTGCCCGTGCGTACGGTGGACGAGGTGAAGGGATGGCTGGATACCTACCAGAAGAAATATTACGATGCCCGCCACGTCTGCTACGCCTACATGCTGGGGCCGGAGCGCAAGGATTTCCGCGCCAACGACAACGGCGAGCCCAGCGGCACGGCAGGCAAACCTATCCTGGGGCAAATCAACAGCAACGGCCTGACGGACATCCTCATCATCGTGGTGCGCTACTTCGGAGGCATCAAGCTGGGGACGAGCGGGCTGATCGTGGCCTATCGTGCTGCCGCGGCCGAGGCCATCGGGGCCGCTACGGTGGTGGAGAAGACCGTGGACGAGGAGGTGACCGTCCTCTTTGAATATCCGATGATGAACGACGTCATGCGCATCGTCAAGGAAGAGGGACCGGCCATCGTCTCGCAAGGGTATGACACGGATTGCTCCATGACCCTGCGCATCCGGCGTTCGCTGATGCCCCGCCTGCGCCAGCGGCTGGAGAAGGTCGAGACCCTGCGGGTGGAAGCATTCCAACAATGACCTGTTACAATCATTACAGCATATGGCATTTCAAGCAACCAAACGAGAATTAGGAGAATTGTACGCTTTCTTCCTCCTGCTGGGGGAGGGAAAAGTCGTTTCCGGCACGCCGGACATCACGGGCGAAGGCCGTCAGCCCCGTTCCATAGCCCTGATAGAGAGGGAGGAACATGATGGTACGCGCCGTTACTATTTGGAGCGTGATGAAGTACGTATCCAGTCGGGGACTCTCGACAAGAAGGGTGTTTTCACACCGGCAGAGGGCGGGGAGGTGCATTTTCCCCGTGCTGATTTTACCGGAGCCGCAGGGGTGCTGCTCGACCTGTTGAGGCAGCCCGGCGAGGAAGTGGAGGTGCCCGATGCCCTGGAGGGATTCCTGGATGCCGTGCGCATCTACGACCTCGAAGCCAAGACGGACGACCGCACAGACTTGCGTCTGGCTTTCTGGTCGCCGGAGGCTCCTCTGACCGGCTTTGTGGTCCGTTGCCGTCTCGCTCCGATGAATCCCTTGCTGGACGGCGGGCGTACGGCCAATCTGAAGCTGGAGCAGACGGGCGTGAAGTTTGCTTCGCCTACGGTGAGCAAGATAAACGCCCTGCCCGAGGGTCCCGCCGAAGTGGCCGAGCGGATGCGGATGATAGAGCGCCTGGGCGGCGTGTTGAAGTATGCCGACGTGGCCGACCGCGTTTTTCGTGCGAACCTCCAGATGATAGACCTCCACTTTCCCCGGATGTTGGCCGAGATGGTGCGCCTGATGCACCTGGAGGACATCACCCGCACCTCTGAACTGACGGAGCGCATCTGCGAGGTGAACCCGCTGAAGATTAAGGACGAACTGATCCGGAAGCACGGCTTTTATGTCTACAAGATGAAGCAGTTCCTCCTGGCCCTGGCTCTCGGGATGCGCCCGGCCAAAATCTATAATGGTGCGGCTTCTGCCATTGGCGGGATGCTGCTGGTCAATGGAGAAGGGCGCTTGTTCTGTTATGACCGTTCTGATCCCGAGACTTTTGCCGACTTCCTCTATCGCAATACCCGTTTTGAGAAGGGATCGCTGGAGAAAGACCGGTACGGCTTCCTGGAGCGCGAGAACGGCGCGTATTACTTGAAGCTGAATGCCAAGATCGGGCTGATGAAAAGGAGTTAGAAGGGAGTTGGCGGGAGTTATAAGGCTCTTTCCCCCGAACATTTTACATATAATTATTCATCTATGAACACCGTATTAGAAAACATCAAGGCCCGGCACAGTGTCCGGTCCTACACCGACCGCCAAGTGAGCGAAGAAGACTTGGCCCGTATCCTCGAAGCCGCCACGTATGCCCCCAACGGCATGCACCTGGAGACCTGGCATTTCACGGCCATCCAGAATGCGGAAGTATTGAACCGGTTGAATGAGGCTGTAAAAGCCGCTTTCGCCAAGAGTCCCGAACCCCGTTTGCAGGAGCGGGGACGCAGTTCCACGTATTGTTGTCATTACCATGCGCCTACGCTGGTTATTGTTTCCAACGAGCCGACCCAATGGTGGGCGGGGATGGATTGTGCCTGTGCTTTGGAGAATATTTTCCTGGCTGCGGCCTCGTTGGGCATCGGCTCCTGCTGGATAAACCAGATCGGGCAGAATTGCGACGACCCCGGTGTGCGTGCCCTGTTGACCGGACTGGGCGTGCCGGAGAATCATAAAGTGTATGGATGCGCGGCTTTGGGGTATGAGCCGGCGGATGCTCCCGTCAAGGAAAAGAAGGTGAAGGCGGGTACGATTACCTGGGTGCGCTGAGGAGTAACTTTTTAAGGAGTTAAAGGAGTTAAGGAGTCAAAGGAGTTAAGCCGGCAGTAAGTCAGAAAAAAGACTTCATGCAAAAAAAGTATCGGCTTCACTCCTTTAACTTCTTTAACTCCTTAACTCCTGTTTACGATTAGTCCAATGAACCGTTGCGGGTGGCTACCAGTTTGCGGTCGCCCAGCGTGTTGTCCACTCTTGCCACGTTGATCCAGAACTTGTTGTCGCGCACCGAGGGCAGGGGATAGACGGCTTTTTCGCGGGTATAGGCATGGTCCCACTCGTTGGCCACGGCCTCGTATTCGGGATGCGGGGCGTTGAGCAATACGTTGTCCTTGGCGTCCGCACGGCCTTCTTTCACTTCTTGTATCTCTTGCCAGATGCTGTGCATGGCGGCTACGAAGTTGTCCAGCTCTGCGAGGCTTTCGCTTTCGGTCGGCTCTATCATCAGGGTGCCGTGTACGGGGAAGGAGAGGGTCGGGGCGTGGTAGCCGTAGTCCATCAGCCGTTTGGCGATGTCGTTTTCCGTAATGCCGGTTTCAGCCTGTACGTTGCGGCATTCCAGAATCATCTCATGGCCCACATAGCCGGTGGTGCCCCGGTAGACCACGCCGTAGGTGCCGGCAAAGCAGGCGGCCAGGTAGTTGGCGTTGAGGATGGCTATCTTGGTGGCGCGCGTCAGCCCTTCGGCTCCCATCATGCGGATGTAGCCGTAGGTGATGGGCAGGATGCCGGCGCTTCCCCACGGGGCTGAAGCCACTTCGTTGGCGTCATTCCCGAAGAGCGCGTGTCCGGGCAGGAAGGGGACGAGATGCGAAGCCACGCAGATGGGTCCTACGCCGGGGCCCCCGCCGCCATGAGGCGAGGCAAAGGTCTTGTGGAGGTTCAGGTGGCAGACGTCCGCGCCGATGGTTCCGGGGTTGGTCAGTCCTACCTGGGCATTCATATTGGCTCCGTCCATGTAGACTTGTGCGCCGCAGGCGTGGATTATGTGGCAGATTTCCACAATGTCCGCCTCGAAGATACCGTGTGTGGACGGGTAGGTAATCATCAGTGCGGCCAGGTCGTCGCGGTTTTCTTCGGCTTTGCGGCGCAGGTCTTCCATATCCACATTCCCGCGTTCGTCGCAGGCGCAGGTAACGGGTGTGAACCCGGCCTGTACGGCGCTGGCGGGATTCGTCCCGTGGGCGCTGGCCGGGATGAGGACTTTGTGGCGGTGCCCCTGGCCGATGCTTTCCAGGTAGGCCCGGATGGTGCGCAAACCGGCGTATTCGCCCGCCGCGCCCGAGTTGGGCTGGAAGCTGATGCCGGCGAAACCGGTGATGGTCTTCAGCTCTTCGCCCAGGTTATGGATGAGTTCCTTGTAGCCTTGGGCCTGGTCGCCGGGCACCAGGGGGTGTATGCCGGAGAATCCTGCGAGGCTCAGGGGGAGCATCTCGGCGGCGGCGTTGAGCTTCATCGTGCACGAGCCGAGCGAAATCATGGAGTGGGCCAGCGATATGTCCTTGCGGTCCAGGCGTTTGATGTAGCGCATCATCTCCGTCTCGGTGTGGTAGAGGTGGAAGACCTCGTGGGTCAGGTAGGGAGTCGTGCGGCGCAGGGCTTCGGGGATGCGGCAGGCTTCGGGCAATGTCCGGGCGGGGGTCCTGTAGGAGCCGACGGCCTGGCCGAAGAGTGTCATCAGCTGGTCGAGGGCCTGATAGTCGGTAGTCTCGTCGATGCTGAGGCTGACGGTGCCGTCGGGCAGGTAGAGCAGGTTGACCTGATGCTCCAGGGCGATTTTGCGCAGGGCTTCCTGGGAGACTCTCTCGGGCAGGGCGAAGTGGAGCGTGTCGAAGTAGGCGTCATGCAGCGGGCGGTAGCCCCAGTGCTCCAGCATGCCGGCCAGGTAGGCGGCCGTCCGGTGGATGCGCAGGGCGATGTCGCGGATGCCTTCCGGGCCATGCCATACGGCGTACATGCCCGCCATGGTGGCCAGCAGGGCCTGGGCGGTGCAGATGTTCGAGGTGGCCTTCTCGCGCTTGATGTGCTGTTCGCGGGTTTGCAGGGCCATGCGGTAGCACAGGTGCCCGTACTTGTCCTTGCTCCAGCCGATGATGCGTCCGGGCATGTTGCGCTTGTATTCGTCGCGCGTGGCGAAGTAGGCGGCCGACGGTCCTCCGTAGAACAGGGGGGTGCCCAGCCGCTGGGTGGAGCCGAAGACGATGTCCGCGCCCCATTCGCCCGGCGGGGTCAGCAGGGCCAGGCTCAGGATGTCGGCGGCTACGGCCACCTTGCAATGCGCGTCGTGGGCGCGGGCGACGAAGCCGCGGTAGTCCTCGATGCTGCCCTGCGCGTTGGGATACTGGACCACGCAGGCGAAGAGGTCGGGCGTGAACTCCAGTTCGCTGTACTTGCCTGTGCGGAGCGTGATGCCCTGGGGCACGGCGCGGGTGCGCATCACGGCCAGGGTCTGGGGGAAGATGCTCTCGTCCACGAAGACGGTGTTGGCGCCTGCCTTCTGCTGTTCGCGGGGGCGCAGGGAGTGCATCATCGTGACGGCTTCGGCCGCGGCGGTTCCCTCGTCCAGCAGCGAGCAGTTGGCCAGGGGCATGCCCGTGAGGTCGCAGATGACCGTCTGGAAGTTCATCAGGGCCTCCAGGCGTCCTTGCGATACTTCCGTCTGGTAGGGCGTGTAGGAGGTGTACCATACGGGGTTCTCGAAGATGTTGCGTTGGATGACGGCGGGGGTGATGGTGCCGTACCAGCCTTGTCCGATGTACGTGGCGTAGAGTTTGTTTTGGGCGGCCAGCCGGCCGATGTGTTGGGCAAACTCGTGCTCGTCCATTGCTTCGGGCAAGTCAAGGGGGGCCTTCAGGCGTATGTTGGCGGGAAGGGTCTTGTCGATGAGTTCGTCCAGCGAGCCCACTCCGATTTTGCGGAGCATGCGGGCTTCGTCTTGTTCGTTGATGCCGATGTGGCGTTCGTAGAAAGGATGGTTGTTCATATAAGTAAAGGTTGATGTTGTTTAGATTATATTCCTTTGAGGGAGTTAGAGGGAGTTATCGCTTCGCTTGGGGGAGTTAGAGGCCGATACTTTTCCGCTCACCTCCCGCCGGACCGACTATTGGCCTATAACTCCTTCTAACTCCTTATAACTCCTTCTAACTCCCTATAGTAAAATCAACTCCTCCAATTACCCCCTCAAAAACTCAGATCCGGAAGAAGGGGTTTTCCGCCTTTTCGATGCCGATGGTGGTGGGTGCCCCGTGTCCGGGGTAGACCACGGTATCGTTGGGCAGGACGAAGAGCCGGCTGCAGATGTTGTCTATCAGGTGGTCGAAGTTGCCTCCGGCCAGGTCGGCCCGTCCGATGCTGCCCTGGAAGAGGACGTCGCCCGAGAACATGCAGTGCTCCGCGGCGCAGTAGAAGACCAGGCTCCCGGGCGAATGTCCGGGCACGTGGATGGCCTCGAGCCGGGTATGCCCGAAGGTGATGAGGTCGCCGTCGTGCAGGTAGCTGCCCAGGGGGACCGGCTTCTCGTGGAGCTGGAAGCCGAACATGCGGCTTTGCTTCGGGGCCTCGTCAATCCAGAATTCGTCCGCCTGGCTGGCCTCGGCCTTCAGCCCGAATTCCTTCAGCAGGAAGGGGTTGCCGAAGATGTGGTCCAGGTGCAGGTGGGTGTTCAGCAGGTGCCGGACGTCCAGCCCGTTTTTGAGGATGAAGTCCTTCAGGGCCTGTTTCTCTTCCTCGTAGTAGCAGCCGGGGTCGATGACGGCGGCTTCGTTGGTCTCGTCCCAGATGACGTAGCAGTTCTCCGGGAACATATTGAATTCGAATCGTTTTATTTTCATGGTTCGTTTTCTATATTTTTTATTTTTTAAACGGGCGGCAGGCGGGGCGGAGTGACAAGATGATTTATCGCCGGTCCGGGTGCGGGGCGGGGGCGTCTGTTGATACCTGTCCCGTCTGCGGGCCCTGAAACTATTCCTTTCCGTGCCTGGGGGTGCCGTTGTGTATCGCCACGAACACCACTTTCTTCGTCCGGAAGAACTCTTCCTCGAAGTAGTCCTTCAGGTCCCAGGTCAGCGCCTCGGCGCGGAAGGGGCGTATCTCGTTCTCCACCTCGCCGCCCTTCAGGCAGAGGAGCCCGTTGGGCAGGGCGTTGTGGGGCGTGGGCGAGATGTTCTTCCGGCAGGTCCGGACGAGGTCGGGCAGGGGCATGACGGCGCGGCTCACCACGAAGTCGAACAGGCCCTTCTCCGCCTCGGCGCGGCCGTGCAGGAGGGTCACGTTCTTCAGCCCGACGGCGGCGGCCACTTCGCTTGCCACGCGCACTTTCTTGCCGATGCTGTCCACCAGGTGGAAGTGTGTTTCCGGGAAGAGGATGGCCAGGGGGATGCCCGGGAAACCGCCTCCCGTGCCCAGGTCCATCACCCGCGTGCCGGGGCGGAACGTGATGGCGCGGGCCAGGCCCAGCGAGTGGAGCACGTGGTGTTCGTACAGGTTGCCGATGTCCTTGCGCGAGATGACGTTGATCTTGGCGTTCCAGTCGGCGTAGAGCTCACCCAGGGCGCCGAACTGGCGTTTCTGCTCCTCGGTGAGGTGGGGGAAGTATTTCAACAGAAGTTCCATAATACGGGCGCTGAAGGGGGCTTACCGGGCCGATTCCAGTATGCCGGACGGGTCGTCCAGCAGGTGCGACATGATTTCGTAGGGCAGTTCTATCTCGATGCCTCCCATGACGTAGGGGGCGATTTCGTACACGTTGTAGTGGAACGTGAGCCCCTTGGGGCCGATGTAGAAGTTCTCGGTGGGGGCCAGTTCGCCCGTGCTGCCATAGCCCAGGTCCTCCAGTTCCTGGCGGGTGGCCACCCGGTTGTCGGCCATCAGCTGGTTCCAGAGCAGGTCGGTCAGCGCCTCCTCGTAGCCGTCGGCGAAGAGGTCGTCCAGGCGGACGGGGGCCAGGGTGCGGAGGTCCAGGTTGAGGAAGGAGTCCGTGTAGATGCCGTGGGCCCCGCCGGTGTATTCCTCGTGGCGGGTGTGGTAGACCAGGAGGTCCTTCCGGTAGAACTGCGCCTCGCCCCGGATGTATTTATAGTAGGAGTACCAGGCGCGCTGGTCGGCGTCCCCGAACTCTTTTTCCTCCTTCCGGTAGAGTTCCTCCAGGTCGTTGCGGTAGTCCTTCACGTACTGTTCCCGGTAGCGCTGCACGGCCTCCCGGGGCGTCGTGCGGGCATATCCGTCGCCCAGGCAGGCGCTGAGGAGGCGGGCGTTCAGGCTGTCCTTCAGGGCGTCGTCGTCGGAGCGGCTGGCGTAGGCCAGGCTGATGACGAGGTTGCAGGCGGGCTTGGCCGTGTCGCCGAAGAGGTGTTCCGTGACGTTCAGGGGGATGCTGTCAAACTCCAGCGCGCCCCTGTCCGTGCTCGTTTTGTTGTTGCAGGCGGTGAAAGCCGCGCTTATTGCCAGCAGAATGGCGAACAGGCTGACGGTTTGTTTCTTCATCATGTCTTTTGGTTTAAAAAATAACATTCTTCGTTTCGTTCACTATCGACAAATATAAGGGATATTTATGGAATCCGCGCACAAATCCGGGGAAAAAATCTGCGTCAGCTGCACCTGTATTCCCCGGGGGTCATCCCCGTGCACCTTTTGAAGTATTTCCCGAAGAACGACGCGCTGGGGAAGTTGAGCGAATAGGCGATCTCCTGCACGGTCATGGCCGTGGACTTCAGTTTGGCCTTCGCGTCCATCAGCACCACGGCGCTGATGATTTCCAGCGGGCTTTTGCCGGTCACCTGCCTGACGACGCTGTTCAGGTGCGGCTGCGAGAGGCCCATGCGTTCGGCGTAGAACCGCACCTGCCGTTCGCGGGTGTAGTTCTCGATGACCAGCCGGATCAGCCGGCGGTAGATTTCCACTTTCCGGCCGGGGGCCTGCTCCTGCCGCGGGCGGGTGCCGTAGAGCTTGTCCACGATGTGCAGGATGCCCTCCAGTATCTTCTGGGCCAGGCGGGTGTCGGGCGGGTAGGGTCCCGTCGAGATGCGCGCCAGGAGGGCGAAATAGTCCTTGACGTAGGAGATGGCGGGCTCGTTCAGGTGGAGGACCGGATACTCCAGGAGGGCCGTGAAGGTGGCGGGCACGACCCGGACGATGTTGACCCCCGCCACGCAATAGGCGGAGAAGCCGACGAAGGCCAGGCGGACCTTCTCGCGCTGCCCGTTGAACTGGATGATGGTGCCCGGCAGCAGCGTGATGAAGTCTCCCTGCCTGATTTCCGTCTCCAGCAGGTTGATGGAGACGGTGATGGGCCCCTCCAGGCAGAGGGCGAAGATGCAGGCCTTCAGGCGGCACGATTGCTTGTAGATGTTCAAGACCTCTTCCGTCACTTCCGTCCATCCGACGAGGTCGGCGGGCAGGTCTACTTGGGGGAAATCCGTACGCATGTTTCTCTGTTTTGGGGAGGGTTCAGTCTCCGGGTTATGGGGTGCCGTTCCGTGTCCGGCCGTCCTCCGGCCAGGGGCGGCGGCGCGGGGCAGCGCGTGGCAAAGATAAGGCTTTTTTCGGCGAACGGCGCAAGGGCGGGGCGTTTTTTTTGCGCGGTGCGCGAAAAGCGGGGCGGACGGGGGGTCGGTGCGGTGTCTCATGCGGTTCTGCGGGGTTTTGAGGGTTACTGGTTGATGGTTGACGGTTCGCGGTGTCTGGGCCTTGACGCAACAAAGGTAAGCCAAATGTTCGGCACGGCCAAAAACGGAGGGGCGATAAAGGGGTTTTTTTCTGTAAGGATTTTAGAAAAATGATTTTGGTATTGGGAATCAGCGGGTTACGAGGCAAAACGGGAAGTGCGGTCGGACAAAGGTGTCTTACCCTAAAAAACGTAGACACTTTTAGGCCCAATAAAAGTGTTCTATT
>DHKFC23501__coassemble_1625_pt1 | contig 11821 bp, 10 predicted proteins | sample DHKFC23501__metabat2_low_PE_030 | metagenome-assembled genome bin DHKFC23501
TTTCGCACAACCGCCTGCATCCCGCACAGTCGGAAAGGATTGACGGCCCGCCCGAATCCGTCCGGGTCATTCTTGTGCGCACAGGGCGATAAAGCCGGGAAAGGAGGCGGAAGACCCGCAAAAAAGCTTGGAAATCAGCCAGATCGCCCGATTTGACTTTTCTCCTTCGCTTTTCCTCTCTTTCAGGTCTCTTTTTGGTCTCTTTCAGGTCTCTTCTTGGTCTCTTCTTGGTCTCTTTCAAGTCTTATCCGGAAACAGAGGAACAGAAACCGTGCAGCCATTACGGGAAAACCCAAGAAAATACAAAATAAAATATGGTGAATACCCGATTGCGGGCATTCATATAATGATTAATAGCCTGTGCATGCCCCCCCTTTTTTTTGCTACGTATTAACCATTAATCATTAACCATTATCCATTAACCATTAATCATTAACCATTATCCATTATCCTCCCTCTTTCTCTTCATTTTGGCCAATCGTCATTTTTCTGTAACTTTGCGCAAACAATTGACAAAGATATGGCTATGACATCCATCCCGGCATTACACGATACGAAGTATGACCCGGCGCGGCTCGGCAAAGGAACAAAGCTGGCTGTCGCGCTGGCAGTGTTGTTTTTCCTGCTGGCTTCCTGCCGCCCTGTTCACTATCCGCAGTCACTCTTGGTGGCGGACAGCCTGTGTGCAGCCCATCCGCAACGGGCATTGGAATGGCTGGATTCACTACGGCCTCGGATGGAACAGGAACGGAAAGGCGTGCGGATGTATTATGACTTGTTGTGCATCAAGGCGCAGGACAAAGCCTATATGCCCCATACGTCGGACAGTCTGATACAGGCCGTGTTGCACTATTACGAGGAGCGGGCTGACCGCCGCCACCTGCCGGAAGCGTATTATTATGCAGGCCGCGTGGCCAGCGACCTGGGTGATGCGCCGCAGGCGTTGGACTATTTCGGCAAGGCGTTGGAGGCGATGCCCGAAGGAGCGATGACGGACTTGCGCAGCAGGGTAGTTTCGCAGATGGGAACGTTGTTCTATCGGCAAAGGATGTATCCGGAAGCGTTGGAAATGTATAAGCAGAGTCTGGCTTGCGATTCGGTGTTGGGCGACAGTGTGGGGATGGCGTTTAGTCTCCGGGATGTAGGAGCTGTGTACTATATCTTGGGGGATGTAGGCAGTGCCTTGTCGTATTATTTGAGGGCTTATGAAATCTGTAGAATTGTTCCGTCAAGTGGTGTCCTTGGCAGTATAGAGGATCGGATAGCCGGACTTTACATGAGCATGCAGCGACCGGATTCGGCCAAACACTTTTTGCAGGCAGCCTTGCGGGATGGCGATTGGATGGAGCGTCCCGGCATTTGTGTGACAGCCGGCACTTATTATCAGAAACAAAACGAATTGGATTCGGCCGCATGGTATTACAGAGAAGTGCTGCGCTATGGTTCCATCTATTTGAATAAGATAGCGTACGGCAACCTTGCTCAGATTTTATTGGCCCGGGGAAATCCCGATGCGGTCATTCAATACCTCAGAAAGGCGAATGACTGTGCCGATTCCATCCAAAAAATCACCAATACGGAGGGCATTCGTCAAATGAACGCACTGTATAACTACCAGTTGCGCGAGAAAGAAAATATACGGTTACGGGCTGACAATGCATTAAAAACCCGCAACCTCATTTATTCGTCTGTACTTACCGGTGTTATATTGCTGGTAGCTATATGGTATTTTCATAGCCGGAGGAAAAATTGGATGGCCCGTTTGCAACTGTTGGAGCAGTTGCAACAAGAATCTTATCGTAAGAGTACACAATGCATCCATGACAATGAAGAGGAAATACGCCGGCTGAAAGCGGCCTTGCAAAACAAGGAAGATGATTTGTGGAAAAGCCAGACCTGTCGGAAAGAGTTGGAACAGCAAATTGAAATCCTCACAACTGCCAATAAACAAGTAAAATTGGAGCAAAACAGAAGGCAGCTGGCGGAAGAACTCCTTTTCAATTCCGACATCTACCGTCATTTCAAGCAGCAACTTAAAGTGGCGGATAAGAAGTTGCATTTGTCTCCCAAAGACTGGGAAGCACTGCGTATGCAGGTAGACCGATGCTATGATAACTTTACGCAAAAACTAAACGGTCCTTATCAACTGGATGACCGGGAACTTCGCATCTGTTTACTTATCAAAACGCGGTTTTCTTGCAAAGACATCGGTAGCTTGATAAATATGTCCCAAAGTGGCGTAAGTTCGGTGCGGAGCAGATTGTATGGCAAAGTATTTGATAAGAAAGGAAATGCCAAGGATTGGGATGATTTTATCCTCTCATTATAAGTTGGTTAAGCTGTATTTGCGAAGTTTTTGCGCAATGCGGGACAGCCACAAATAGCAAATGCGTAATTTTTGCGTAATAAAATCGGAGGAAATATTGTGCATTTTTGTTTCATTTGCGGAAACAAAATTTCAGAAAATTATGAAGCAGGTTTATTTATTAATTATCGCATTACTCTTCCCGGTTTCTATGTGGGCAGATGACGTTACCATCCCATTATATGATATCTCTAAGGGAGCGTAACCGAAGGATCTCAAGATTGGTTAAGTGAGATGTTTCGACTTCGCTTCGCACCCCCTCTTACCTCCCCCGTTTGTCGGGGGAGAACAATGCTCAACATGACAGACTATACCTTAATGAAATAGTCAAAAGAGGTTTTGAGCGAAGCTAATGATAATCGTTTGTCATCTTGAAACATCCTTAATTAAGTTACCGTGACTAAAATGCACAAATTCATCCCGCGTAAAGTATAAATATGAACAGTTGCTTAATTTTAAAAATATGTGTATGAAGAGATTTTTTGTAGGTTACTTGTTCCTTGCCATGCTTGCCATGAGCAGTTGTAAAGGAAATGCTGAGAATGCACCTTCATCGAAGGCTGGTGATGCCGTTGTGGCAAAGCAAACGGAAAATGATACACCCGGGTTGGCTCAAGCGGTAGAGGCTTCTGTGGTTTCCGCCACGGATGGAACGGATGCGGGTCAGGTGGATACGTTGAAGGTGTATAATATGTCGGAAGTGGATAGACCTCCATTGTTGAGCAATGAAGAATTGATGAAACAAATCGGCCGGCATTTTAAATACCCGGACATAGAACCGATGAAAGGTAGAGGCTTGGTCATCGTGACGGTGGAGCGGGATGGAACCGTTTCCGCCGCGAAAACCGTCAAAAGCATACATCCTTTGATTGACAAGGAGTTTGAACGCGTAAGTTTATTGCTTACGGGCTTTGCACCGGCTACCATTGATGGAGTGAAGGTCCGTTGTACGTTAGAGTTGCCGACCGCGGCTAATGCGATGTAGAAAATGTAAATGGATTCGTTATGAGACACATTGTTTTATCAGTATGTGCCGTATGTCTGCTGGCGGCTTGCAACACAGCAGATAAACAGGGGATTGCCACCTCCGTAGTGAAGGGAGCTGATGGCAATGAATTGACCGTATGCCATTATCAGGACGTATCGGATACGATAGAGATGAAGCTGAGCGAACTGGTGGAGGATTGCCGGATAGTCCGTTTCGAGGATAACGACAGTGCCTTGCTGGGCTTCCGCGTTTTCCCGACTTTTACCGACCACTATATCGGCATGACGCAAGAACACAAGCCCTATTTGCTGTTTGACAAGGATGGAAAATTCCTATGTAATGTGGGCGGTGTAGGGAACGGCCCCGGCGAATACGCAATGTCTATCTATGACGCGGCCATTGACGAGCAGGCCGGCGAGGTGTATTTGGGCATTTTTGCCGCTCAGTCCAAGATTATGGTGTATGGCTTGGACGGGAAGTTGGTGCGTGAAAATGTGGTGAGCCAGCATTTGAACAAGCCCAAATTGAAAATGGATGCTGAGGGATGCCTGAATGTCCTTCATATCCCTTTCTTGAGCCAGGAACCCCATACCATGGCCTACCGTTTTGACCGGGAGGGAAATCTGATGCAGACTTTGGAGGTGGATGAGCATCTGTGTGCAGAGAATTTCAACCAGGATTTGTTCGCCTATGACAATGTGCCGGATTTTGCCTTTCATCTGACCTCGTGTGACACGCTTTTCCATTATGAGGCGGCAGGCAACCGCATCGTGCCCAAGTATACCATTGATTTCGGATTGATGGACGAAAAACCCGTCCACATCTACAATGAACTGCCTTTCCACTATTGGACGGTGGTGTTCGGTGTGGGTACCATTGTGACCGACAAGCAGAAACTGAACTCCCATTATGTGCGGCTGATTAATGATTTCTATGGCGGGTTGAAAAACTCGTTTGTATTTCAGGATGGTTATGCCTTCAGCATGTTGGAGCCGGGCCGCCTGATTTATAGGATAGAGCAGCGTCTGAAGGAGAAGGATTGTTCGGATGCCGACCGTCAGCTGTTGGAAGAACTGTTGCAGTCGGTGGACGAGGAAGGCAATAACGTCATGTTCGTCGGGAAACTGAAGAGGTAGAGTGACGGGCTGATGATTATGTTTACGGGGTTGTTGTTGGAAGCTATTGAGAAAGCATTGCAGGAGGATTTGCCTGCACGTGACCGTGAATTTTTGGAGAAGTGGAGAGATGGAATTTCGGAAGAATACAACAATTATAAGTATTAGTTTAGGCGCGGATTACGCGGATTTCACGGATATATTAATTTATATAATCAATGAAATCAGCGTTTTATAATGAAAAAAATCCGTGAAATCCGCGTAATCTGTGCCTAAAGACCTAACCGATATGTTATCATTTAATTCTTGCGATTTACTTATCATTTACGGAAGATATAAATAAAAAATATCAAGGCTATCCTTGCGTTAATAGAGAAAAGTAACCTATTTGTTAATTAAAAATGTAATCAGTATGAAGCATTTAAAGAAAATAGCTTTGGCATCCTTGTCAAAGAGTGAATTGGGACAGAGGAGTTCCAAGAAATTGTTGGGCAGTGCTAATTGTTGCATTTGCGGATGTCTCTATGCTACTCCTGGCGGTTCAAGTACTTTGAATAATGGGAATGCTAACAATGCAGGAAACTTGCAAACTCCCAATTCAGGAGGATATGGTAATAATTCGTTTGTTTAGCTGAATGAAGCGGCTTTATGATAAGCAAATTCATAAATTCCTTTCAGTTTTTTTTGATTAATCAACAAAATCCGAATATATGAAAAATTCTATTTGTGGCATATTGTTTTGCAGCCTGCTGTTGGTCGCATGCAAGGATAAACCTGTGGTAACCACCGCTTTGCCGGTATTTGATTTGGAAAAAGAGTATGCGGAGAGGCCATTGCTGTTTCAAGACATTGCGGATGTGGAGTATGTCCCGTTGGAGACAACGGACGAATCCGTGGTGTCTGGTGTGGCTTTCGTTTCCATGGATGAAAAAAACATCGTAATCTATGATTCGCGAACCTCTTCCTTTGTCGTATTCGATCGTCTGGGAAAATTCCAAAAAGCATTTTGCCACAAGGGCGAAAGCGGGGAAGAATACAGAAACACGAACGGTATGGCCGTTGATTTCAAGGCGCGGGAAATTTATACATTCGATTACGGGGCATTTGCTCCGAGCCGCATACAAGTGTATGATTTTGAGGGACGTTATGTTCGGACACTGGATATACCGGAATGGACTCTTCTAAAAATCCGTAACTATGATGAGGAATATCTTTTTGCCGAGGATGTGACTTATGTGGATACCGAGAGTAGGGATAAAGCAAGGAAACAACCCTATTACTTGGTTTCCAAGCAAACCGGCGAAATGAAACAGTTGCCTTTGTACGTGAAGGAAAGGGAAGGAAGCGGATTGCTTTGGAAAGTGACTGATGATGGAAACAATACGAAATTCTCTACTTCCATTTATTTCCCCAATTATCCCATATCTTCATCGGGAGAGCGAATTTTTATTGCAGACTTTGGTTTGGATACCATTTACACTTATTATAAAGATCGGTTGGAACCGATTGCCGTCAAGCAAAACCGTTTGACCAAACATGGAAGTACGGTTATGACAGAGGTCTGCGCACAGACAGACCGTTATTTATTATTGTGTACGGGCGACAAGAGGTTGCAAGACGGAAATCCGCCAAGTATACCCGATCCTCAGTATCTGTTGTACGACTATCAAAGTGGGGGGATTAATCGGGTCATTCTTGAAAATGCGGATGGCATCACCTATAAGGATATATTTGAAAATCTATCTGCCATGCCACACTGTGCCTTGGGGGATTTCCCGGCCGGCTATGCACTGACATCTTTCCGTCCAAGTTTTTTGCTGGAAAAACATGAGAAAGGAGAATTGAAAGGCTCTTTGAAAGAGATTGCCTCCAAGTTGGATGTGGAGGATAATCCGGTGTTGGCCATTATTAAATTTAAGGAATGAAGGAATGATGAACTATACACAGGTTAATAGCAGTCTTATTGAGTATAATCTTATTCATTTGCCTCAACTTGTATTCGAAGTGACAGATGCATGTAATCTTAGGTGTAAATATTGTGGATATTCTGAACTCTACGCAGGATACGATGAGCGTGAAGGTTTGAATTTTCCATTTCATAAAGCCAAACTCATAATAGATTATTTGCATTCGCTCTGGAAGACTTCTTATGATTCGGATGTGATAAGACCAATGAATATAGGTTTCTATAGCGGGTAACTATTCAGCGTGTCCGCTGAATAGTTACCCGGCTCCCCCGTTTTCGGGGGAGAGCAACGCTCCGTTAGGAGTTAAGCCGATGGTAAGTCAACGAGAACCGCATGCATAGAGGTATTGACGAGATTATGAGAAAATTGCTTGCATATCTCAGGTATTCTGACGAATTTTGTGTGTAAGTTGTGTATGCGATGATTTAAACTTAATGATTTGGGTAGCACTAAATTAATAATAATCAGCGATATGCACAACCTTCCAAGCGTATTATCAACCCCAATTAATTCCGCCAACGGGTATATGAAGTCTATTTTATTATTTTATATGGGGATTATCTGTTTACTGGCAAGTTGCGATGGCAATCCATCTTCTGCTATTTCACGGCCGATAACTTTATTGTTTTCTTCCACGAAATCCAATTATGATACCCTATATTTTGAGCAGGGAGCAACTATGGCTGTCCGTAAACCTCGGTTAAGAGCAAATTTGTCTTATCTGCGGACGGATTGTCCGTCATTGACGGATACCGTCTCTGTCGAGGTGGAGTCTGATTATATCGTGTTGTCACATCGGTATGCCCCTTTATCTGCATTTTGTTACATGCTGCAAGCAGGAGACAGCGTGCAGTTTGATTATGCAGATGGCGTACCTTTGGTGACGGTCTTGAATCGGGAAGTGAAACCTTATGACATAAATTATGATTGTCTGAAACGCAGGCGCTATCGATTGACCTGTGGCTTACGTACGGAAGATGTATTGAAACAACCCGCTGTACTGATGCTTCTTGAGCCGGGAAAATATAGGGATATTGCTCAGGCACGGGAAGAATACGCCGAAAGGTGGCAGGCAGAGCTGGCAGATGAAAATGCCTGGCTGGATTCTCTGCAGAATGCCGGGCTGATATCCGAACCTTATTACCGTCTCTATAAGGGAAGGAATTACTTTACAAGAACTTTGCAAAACGTGGGGAATCTATCGGAGGATAGTCTGTCAGTTGAATTGGCCGCGTATAATGACACCACTTATCGTCAGGACATAGCAGGTTTCTACCGAGGGTATTTCAATGTGCTGGCTCAGATGTATCTCAATGCGCATTATCCGCAATGGGGCAATTCTCAGGAAAACCTGTTGAAAGCCTATGATGACATGGAGAGCAATGACATCATTCCCGGGGCTTTGGGGGAATATATTCGTAAGATTCTGTTGCCCCACCTGGTGCGTCTCTGTCCTTTTGAACAACGTCGGGAATATATCAGGCGATTTGCCGCATCGGCCGTGGATACAGCCTTTGTTTATGAAATGCAGCAAAAATACGTGACAACCGTATGCCGTGAGGCGGTGATGCCACTGGCTGACAGTTTAAAATTGACGGCCGCAGACGGAAGCCATACTACATTGGGCAACCTGTTACGGCAGTGGAAAGATAAGGCGGTATATGTGGATTTTTGGTCATCTACTTGCGGCCCTTGCCTGCAAGCAATGCCACAATCGGAAGCCCTACGAGAAGATACGGCCAGTCAAGGGGTTATGTTCCTTTATTTGTCGATGGATAATAAGGAGTCCGCCTGGCGTGGTGCGTTGGGGAGAGCCCGGCTGAAGGATTATCCCTACAGTTATCGGGTAGAAACCCCTGTGCCGAGCGGTTTTCTGAAGCATTATGCCGTGGATTGGCTGCCACGATATATGTTGTTTGATAAAGACAAGAATTTGTGGGCTGCCGATGCTCCCGGTCCTGATGAAGCGAGGCTGAAGGAACTGTTGGAGGTGGCAGGTAATTAATAAAGGTGTACTGTGAGTATATTCAGTTTTTGAATATAGATATTAAATCTGTGGGCGGAACTAAGAAATACAAAGATATTATCTTCTGAGGAGTTAAGAAGTTAAGCCAATACTTTTTATTATAGGGAGTTAGAAGGAGTTAGACGGAGTTAGCGCTTCGCTCAGGGAGTTAGAGGACAATACTTCTTTTCGAATGCTTCTTCGCTTACTCTCGCCGGACCAACTATCGGCCTATAACTCCCTCTGACTCCTTATAACTCCCTCCCATTCCTCAAAGGTTATCATATAAACTAAATATCAACATCTACTTATATAAAAAGGTGTATCCTGTGCCGGAGCTGATAGCCCGGATACCGCCATCCGCTACATTTATACTTGCATTTTTCACAGAAAAAACGCCGAAAGTTTTGTAAATAATGAAAGTATGTGTAATTTTGCCGCTCGAATTTGACAATTAAACTTTTAACCATTAATATTTTAAACCAAGAACAATGATTGTAGTACCTGTAAAAGAAGGCGAAAACATCGAAAAGGCGCTGAAGAAGTTCAAGCGCAAATTTGAGAAGACGGGCATCGTGAAAGAATTGCGCAGCAGACAGCAATTTGACAAACCGTCTGTAATTAAGAGACTTAAGAAGGAACGTGCCATCTACGTGCAGAAACTTCAGCAAATGGAGGATTAATATTTCGTAAAATCCTTTGATTTATTGAATTCTTTTTCATACATTCGTTGCATGATTTGAATATGTAGCGATATGAACTTGACAGATGCTTTTCTGGATTACCTGCTGTACGAGCGGAATTATTCGCTGGAAACCATCGAGGCGTACAAGAAGGACCTGCTTCAGTTCGAGGCGTTCCTGCGCAGAGAGTCCGGAGAGGAGAAGTCGCTGGCTGAGGTGGACGCCAGGGAGATGCGTGCCTGGATGGTCGAACTGATGGACAAGGGGCGCGCCACTACCACTGTCAACCGAAAGCTGAGCACACTGCGATCTTTCTACAAGTTCCTCTTAAGGCAGAACATTTGCCGGGCCGATCCTTCGCGGAGAGTCACGGGACCGAAGAACAAGAAAAAGTTGCCGGTCTTTGTGAAAGAGGCGGAGATGGACAGGCTGCTGGACGATGTGGACTTCGGAGAGGGGTTTGAGGCGTGTAGGGACCGCGCCATCATCGAGACATTCTATCTGACCGGCATCCGATTGTCGGAGCTGATAGGTCTGAAGGATGTGGACGTGGACTTTGCAGCGTCGCAACTCAAGGTGACCGGAAAGAGGAACAAGCAACGCCTGATTCCCATGGATGAGGAGTTGAAGAAAGACTTGCAGGAGTATGTCAGGTTGCGGAACGAGGAAGTAGCCGGAGAGGCGAAAGCGTTTTTTGTGCGCAAATCCGGTGAACAATTGTACCGCGGTATCGTTGATAAGATAGTGAAGCGAAACCTCTCGAAGGTGGCGACCGTGCAGAAGAAGTCTCCCCACGTGCTGAGGCATACCTTTGCGACGCAGATGCTGAACCATGACGCGCAGCTGGGTTCGATAAAGGAGTTGCTGGGGCACGAGAGTCTGGCGACGACGGAAGTCTATACGCATACCACTTTCGAGGAACTTAAAAGAATGTATAACCAAGCCCATCCTCGGGCTTAAAAAAAAGGAGGTAAGTATGGAAGTAAGAATTCAATCGATTCATTTTGACGCATCCGAACGTCTGCAGGCTTTTATTCAGAAGAAGACGCAGAAACTGGAAAGGTTTTACGATGATATAAAGAAAGTCGAGGTGTCATTGAAAGTTGTGAAGCCGGAGACTGCCGAAAATAAGGAAGCCGGGGTTAAAGTGCTGGTTCCGAACGGCGAGTTCTACGCAAGCAAGGTCTGCGACACGTTTGAAGAAGCGGTGGATCTCTGCTTGGAAGCTTTGGAAAAACAACTGGTGAAATACAAAGAAAAGCTACGGAGCAAATAAAATTCCGCTAAAATTTTGCGGAAATAAAAATAATGCCTAACTTTGCAGCCGTTTCGCTGAGTGACCTAAAAAAGAACGTAAGTGAAACGGTTGCATTTTGCGAACGCCTCTTTAGCTCAGCTGGCCAGAGCACGTGATTTGTAATCTCGGGGTCGTTGGTTCGAATCCGACAAGAGGCTCGGAATTCTTGAAATAATGAAAGGGGGCAAATACCAGAGTGGCCAAATGGGGCAGACTGTAAATCTGCTGGTTTATACCTTCGGTGGTTCGAATCCATCTTTGCCCACACACTCCTTGCTGTTATAGCTCAGCGGTAGAGCACTTCCTTGGTAAGGAAGAGGTCCCGGGTTCAAGTCCCGGTAACAGCTCTCTGATACGAAAGCTGATTATTAATCAAATAAATAACAAGTAAAGCTATGGCTAAAGAGAAATTCGAACGTACCAAACCGCACGTAAACATTGGTACAATTGGTCACGTTGACCACGGTAAGACTACTTTGACCGCCGCTATCACTACGGTTCTGGCAAAGAAGGGTCTGTCTGAAGTTAAGTCTTTTGATCAGATTGACAATGCTCCCGAAGAAAAGGAGCGTGGTATCACGATCAATACTTCTCACGTTGAATATGAGACTGCAACTCGTCACTATGCACACGTGGACTGCCCGGGACACGCTGACTATGTGAAGAACATGGTAACGGGTGCTGCCCAGATGGACGGTGCTATCATCGTGGTTGCTGCTACCGATGGTCCGATGCCTCAGACTCGCGAGCACATCCTGTTGGCTCGCCAGGTGAACGTGCCGAGACTGGTAGTGTTCATGAATAAGTGCGACATGGTGGATGACCCCGAAATGTTGGAGCTCGTTGAAATGGAAATGCGCGAACTGCTGTCCGCTTACGATTTCGATGGTGACAACACTCCGTTCATCCAGGGTTCTGCTCTTGGCGCTTTGAACGGTGTTGCAAAGTGGGAAGAGAAGATCATGGAGCTGATGGATGCTTGTGATACTTGGATTCCTCTGCCTCCGCGTGACGTAGATAAGCCTTTCTTGATGCCTGTTGAGGACGTGTTCTCTATCACGGGCCGTGGTACTGTAGCAACGGGTCGTATCGAGGCTGGTATCATCAAGGTTGGTGACGAAGTAGAAATCCTGGGCTTGGGCGAAGACAAGAAGTCTGTTGTAACGGGCGTTGAAATGTTCCGCAAGATCTTGGATGAAGGTGAAGCCGGTGATAACGTAGGTCTGCTGCTGCGTGGTATCGACAAGAACGAGATCAAGCGTGGTATGGTGCTCTGCAAGCCGGGTCAGATCAAGCCCCACTCCAAGTTCAAAGCTTCTATCTATGTATTGAAGAAAGAGGAAGGCGGCCGTCACACTCCGTTCCACAACAAGTATCGTCCTCAGTTCTATCTGCGTACGA
>DHKFC23501__coassemble_1631_pt1 | contig 11742 bp, 12 predicted proteins | sample DHKFC23501__metabat2_low_PE_030 | metagenome-assembled genome bin DHKFC23501
ATTAATAAATCCTCTACTTTATCAATATTAACATAGCATAATTTAAAGCCATTTGATTTTTATTTGCAACACTAAGTTAAGTGATTCTGCTGACAGGGCAAAGTCGTGGGCAACTTGCTCACAGCTTTAAAAAATAAATGATAGTGTTGCGGACTTGAGAATTTCTAATTTTGCAGCCAATAAAATAATGTAGAACTTATGGCAACAAACAAGAACAAAATGTACCTGATTATCGGCGGTGTGCTCGTGCTACTGCTGATAGGTGTCACTGCCTTACTGATTTCGGAAAAGAAAGTGAACCACGAACTGACCCAGGAATTTGAATTGGAAAAGGAGGACTTGGAAAACCAGTACACCACCTTTGCCAAACAATATGATGAACTGAAGCTGACTGTTTCCAACGACTCCCTGTCCGTCCTATTGGAACAGGAGCAACTGAAGACACAACGCCTGTTGGAAGAGTTGCGCACGGTGAAGAGCACCAACGCCAGCGAGATCCGCCGCCTGCGCAACGAACTGGCCACACTGCGCAAAGTGATGATAGGCTACATCAACCAAATAGATTCGTTGAACCGGCTGACGGCCCAGCAAAGAGAAATCATCGCCGACGTGACAGAAAAGTATAACACAGCTTCGGCCACCATCAATAACCTGTCCCAAGAGAAGCAGGCCCTGAACCAGAAGGTGACCCTTGCCGCCCAACTGGATGCCACGGCCATCAAAGTGACGCCGCTGAACAAGCGAAGCAAGAAGACCAGCCGCATCAAGAACATCGTGAAACTGAAAATAGACTTCATCATCAGCAAGAACATCACTGCCGAAACCGGCGAACGTACGCTCTATGTCCGCATCCTGAAGCCTGACAACGATGTATTGTCCAAGAACGCATCGGATGTCTTTCCCTACGAAAATCGTGAGTTGCGCTACTCCATCAAGAAATACATCGAATACAACGGCGAGGAACAACCCGTCACAGTATACTGGGACGTAGAGGAATATCTCTATGCAGGCAGCTACCGCGTGGACATCTTCGCAGACGGGAACCTGATAGGAACGGGAAACTTTATGCTGGAGTAAATTTAGCGCGCTTTAATGAAGAATGAAGAATGCCCGCTTCGCGGGAGAATGAAGAATTTTCGTGGGAAGCGGCCAATTCTTCATCTTTCATTTTTCGTTCTTCATTAAGCAAAGATGCTTCATTTTGCGCGAAGCGCGATTCTTCATTCTTCATTTAACCGATAAATGATCATTTTACCTTTTGTCCGACGAACAAATCGCGGACAATTTTGTTTATAGGGATAAATGTTATTGTGAAATCGATGAAAAAACTCTTCTGCATTCTTACTTTGGCATGTGCTACCTTGCCTGTCGCAGCCCAGACTTTGCTGAGTCTGGATAGCTGCCGCGCCCTGGCCATTGCCAACAACAAGGAACTATTGATGAGCCGCGAGAAAATCAACGCCGCCCATTACCAACAGAAAGCTGCCTTTGCCAACTTCCTGCCTAAGATATCTGCCGCGGGGGGCTATCTGCGTACCAGTCGCGAACTATCCCTGCTAAGTGATGCACAAAAAGGGGCATTGTCCGGACTCGGTACCAGCCTGGGGACTCCCCTGCAACAAGCCGCACAAGCCATCGCACAGTTATATCCTGAACTGGGCGGAACGCTCTCTGCCTTGGGACAAAGCCTGACCGGTTCATTGAACAGTGCCGGAAGCGCCTTGGTAGATGCCTTCCGCACCGACACACGAAACATGTATGCCGGCGCACTGACCCTGACCCAGCCACTCTACATGGGCGGCAAGATACGTGCCTATAACAAAATCACCCAATATGCCGAAGAACTGGCCCGCCAGCAGCACAACACCGGCATGCAGGAGCTCATCCTCAGTACCGACCAAGCCTATTGGCAAGTGATATCTCTGGCCAACAAGAAGAAACTGGCCGAAGGCTATCTGGAATTGCTGCGGAAACTGGAAAGCGATGTGGACAAAATGATTTCCGAAGGCGTGGCTACCAAAGCGGACGGGCTTTCTGTCAAAGTAAAGGTCAATGAGGCTGAAATGACACTGACAAAGGTGGACGACGGACTGACCCTCGCGCGAATGTTGCTCTGCCAGCTGTGCGGATTAGACCTGTCTTCGCCCATCACTTTGAAAGACGAGACGGAAACAGACCTCCTACCGGCAGCCGTTCCCACCAAAGCCATCGACCTGAATGCCGTCTATGCCAACCGGCCGGAAATACGGAGTCTGGAACTGGCCACAAACATCTACCATCAAAAGGTCAACGTGGTCCGTGCTGACTACCTGCCCTCCATCGCATTGTTGGGCGGCTATATGGCCACTAGTCCCTCGGTGTTCAACAGCTTCGAGAAGAAATTCAAGGGAATGTGGAATCTGGGCATCACCGTCTCTCTGCCCATCTGGCACTGGGGCGAAGGTATCTATAAGGTGAAAGCCGCCAAGTCCGAGGCACGCATCGCCCAATATCAATTGCAGGATGCGCGCGAAAAGATTGAACTGCAGGTCAACCAGTCGGCCTTCCAAGTAAACGAAGCCGCCAAAAAACTGGTCATGGCCGAAAAGAACCTGGAGAAAGCCAACGAGAACCTGCGCTATGCCACGCTGGGCTTCGAGGAAGGGGTTATCCCCGCCAGCAATGTACTGGAAGCACATACAGCCTGGCTCTCCGCCCAGTCGGAAAAGATAGATGCCCAGATTGACGTCAAACTGACGGAAATCTACCTGAAGAAGGCAATGGGAGAATTGACAATTAATCACTAACAATTAACCATTAATCATTCATAAAATGAACCTGAAATCACAAAACAGCAATATGTTATTGGCCTTCCTCACCTTGCTGGGGATTGTGGCCATCGTAGCCTTGGTAGGATTCTTCATGCTGCGCAAAGGACCGGAAATCGTACAAGGACAAGCCGAAGTGACCGAATACCGCGTATCCAGCAAAGTGCCGGGCCGCATCCTGGAATTCCGCGTGAAGGAAGGACAAACTGTGCAAGCCGGCGATACCCTCGCCATTCTGGAAGCACCGGACATACAGGCCAAGTTAGAACAGGCGCGTGCCGCCGAAGCCGCCGCACAGGCCCAGAACGAAAAGGCCCTGAAAGGTGCCCGCCACGAACAGGTACAGGCTGCCTACGAGATGTGGCAAAAGGCTCAAGCCGGACTGACTATTGCCGAGAAGTCATACAAGCGCGTCAAGAACCTGTTTGACCAAGGCGTGATGTCCGCCCAGAAACTGGACGAAGTAACTGCCCAACGAGATGCCGCCGCAGCTACGGAGAAAGCCGCCAAAGCCCAATACGACATGGCACGCAACGGCGCCGAACGCGAAGACAAAGCCGCTGCTGCAGCCTTGGTGGAACGTGCCAAAGGGGCCGTGGCCGAAGTGCAATCATACATCCAGGAAACCATCCTGACGGCCCAGATGCCCGGCGAAGTGTCCGAGATATTCCCTAAGGTGGGTGAATTGGTGGGCACAGGTGCCCCCATTATGAACGTGGCCGTCATGGAAGATATGTGGGTCACCTTCAACGTGCGTGAGGACCTCCTGCAAGGTCTTGGCATGGGCAGTGAATTCGAAGCCTACGTCCCTGCCCTGGACCGTACGATTCCCTTGAAAGTATATTACCTGAAGGATCTGGGCACCTATGCCGCCTGGAAGGCCACCAAGACCACAGGACAGTTCGACCTGAAAACCTTTGAGGTGCGGGCCATTCCGCAAGAGAAAGTAGAAGGCTTGCGTCCCGGAATGAGCGTGATTCTGAAGAAATGAAACCGGAACGAAAACATATGGCCTTGTGGAACGTGATGAAACGCGAATGCCAACGTCTCGTCTCACGTCCGCTCTACCTGTTCAGCATGGTAGTGGCACCTTTGTTCTGCTACGTATTCTTCACTACGCTGATGGGGTCCGGACTGCCCACAGACATGCCCGTGGGCATCGTAGACCAAGACCAGACCAGCACCACACGCCAACTGTCACGTACCCTGGACGCCTTCCAACAAAGCAAGATCGTGGCCCGCTACCCCACTTTCAACGAAGCACGCGAAGCCATGCAGCGGAGAGAAATCTACGGCTTCTACTACATCCCCGAAGGCACCACGGCCCAGGCACAAGCACAACGCCGTCCCACCGTTTCTTTCTACACCAATAATACGCTGCTCATTGCCGGTTCCTTGCTGTTCAAGGATATGAAAACCATGAGCGAGCTGGCCTCAGGAGCCGTAGTGCAAGCTACCCTGCTGGCCAAAGGAGCGACCGAGGAACAAGCCATGGCTTTCCTGCAACCCATCGTAATCGACACCCACCCGCTTCAGAATCCTTGGCTGAACTACTCTGTCTACCTGAACAATACTTTCGCGCCGGGCGTGCTGATGTTACTCATCTTCATGGTCACCGTCTTCTCCATCGGCGTAGAAATCAAGGAACGGACCGCCCGCCAATGGCTCCGGATGGGGCATAACTCCATCTGGATTTCCCTGGCAGGCAAGCTGCTGCCGCATACGGCAATCTTCTTCCTGATGGGCATATTATATAATGTGTACCTATATGGTTTCCTGCACTTTCCCTGCCACAGCGGCATCGGACCCATGCTGCTGGCTACTCTCTGCCTGGTGCTGGCCTCACAGGGCATGGGCATTCTGATGATAGGCGTCCTGCCTACCCTGCGGCTGGGACTGAGTTTCGCTTCTCTCTGGGGCGTATTGTCGTTCTCCATGTGCGGATTGTCTTTCCCGTTGATGGGGATGCACCCCACCCTGCAAGCCCTGGCCAATCTCTTCCCGCTGCGCCATTATTTCCTGATCTACGTGGACCAGGCCCTCAACGGATACCCCATGATATACTCATGGACCAACTATGTGGCGTTGCTGCTCTTTATGTTGCTTCCCTTTCTGGTAGCTCCCCGCCTGAAAGGAGCGTTGATTTACTATAAATATGTTCCTTGAATAATGAAAAACCTGACCTTCAAACAACGAGTGGTGCAAGGGGTAAACGACCTCTTCTACATCTGGAAGCAGGAATTCCGTAATACCTTCCGCGACCAGGGCGTGCTGATTTTCTTCGTGCTCGTCCCTTTGGTCTATCCTTTGATATACTCTTTCATCTACACCAACGAGACCCTGCGCGATGTGCCCACTGCCGTAGTGGACGACAGCCGTACTTCGCTAAGCCGCGACTATCTGCGTCGGGTGGACGCCACACCCGAGGTGCAGATTGTCACCTACTGTGCCGACATGGAAGAAGCCAAACTGGCCCTACGGGACCGCAAAGCCTATGGCATCATATACATCCCCTCCTCCTTCAGTGACGACATCGCGCGAGGACACCAGACCCGGGTCAGCCTCTATTGCGACATGAGCGGACTGCTGTACTACAAATCCCTGTTACTCAGCAATACTGAGGTATCCTTGGACATGAATGCGGAAATCAAGACAGCCCGCGCCGGCAACACGACCGAACGCCAGGACGAACTGACCGCCTACCCCATCGTTTACCGGGACGTAGCCATGTACAACCCTACCAACGGTTTCGCAGCCTTCCTCATTCCCGCCGTACTGATGCTCATCATCCAACAGACTCTGTTGCTGGGCATTGGCCTCAGTGCCGGAACCGCCCGCGAGCACAACCGTTTCCGCGACCTGGTGCCCGTGCAGCGGCACTACAACGGCACCCTACGCATCGTCTTCGGCAAGGGACTGAGCTACCTGATGGTCTATGCACTGGTTTCAGTCTATATCCTCGTAGTGGTTCCCCGCCTGTTCAGCTTGAATCAGATTGCCCTGCCGGGTGAGCTGACCCTGTTCTGCCTGCCCTACCTGCTGGCATGTATTTTCTTCAGCATGACAGCCAGCATCGCCATCCGCAACCGCGAGACGTGCATGCTGCTGTTCGTATTTACTTCCGTACCTCTGCTGTTCCTCTCGGGCATCTCCTGGCCGGCCAGCGCGATACCGCCGTTCTGGAAATACTTCTCCTATCTCTTCCCTTCCACCTTCGGCATCAATGGCTATGTGCGTATCAACAGCATGGGAGCCACGTTGAATGAAGTAGCTTTCGAATACCAGGCCCTGTGGATTCAGACAGGCATCTATTTTGTGACAACTTGTCTGGTATATCGCTGGCAGATTCTCATGAGCCGGAAGCACGTGATTGAGGAATACAAACGGTATAAAGCGATGCGAAAAGAGGGGACACGCAATATTCCACGGTAAAGACAAACCATAGTGCGTATCGCTGAAGGTACAATAAATTGACTCCGTGAGCAAATGCGGTTGACTCCCGAAAAATCAATATATACTTTACGAGGAATGTATTTGTGCATTTTAATCGTGGTAACTTAATCCTCCTCCAGAGAGGGAGGAATTTGAGTTACCTATTTTGCATTTAATGCACAAATTCATCCCGTGCGAAGTATAAATCTGAATTAGTCCTGAACGACTAGGTCATTTTGCTTCTTTTATTTTAGTAAGTGCCGCATTCTCTCCATTTTTTGCAAGGATGCTATGCTTCAATTGATATAGAAGCAATGATAAATGGCAAAGTCCAATATTACTTGGCCACAGGAGTTTGTCCCTCCATAAGGGTGACTCGTAGGTTCCCAATGATACGCCGCATGTTCCGTGTCCCGTCCTCCTTGGGATGCGGTTCCTTGCGTGCAAAGGGAAGTCACGATACCTGCTTTCGTGCAGTAGGTACGGTTTTCGTTGTTTGCATAGATGGTGTCCGTGCCGACATCCCTGACTTCACGCCGATAAGTTCCTCTTGACAGGCGATGGTCTGTTTCAGCCGGATTCCTTTGAACGCCTCAAAGGAATGGTGTCCGATGAAGGAGATGCCGTTGATCTGTATGTTGTTGACCTTGGCGCCGAATTCGACACGTTTGTTTTCTTCCCGCGAACAATGGGCGGACGTCACAACGTTCAACATGTCGGAACTCCCCTTTTCAGCTGTCAAGCACCACACGTTGCAGTTCCTTTATCGGTATGGAAGCCAGACGGCTGCGGATGGCACTGATGCTGTCCCTGATGGGGTGTGAGAGGGCAATGAGCACGCCGTAGAACATATGCCGGTGCAGGTTGCCGTTGAGCATCTCCACCGGACCCTCATCAGACAGGTTCGCGTATGAACGGAGAGCCATCAGTGCGACTTTCCCCTCTATGGAGAACATGGGCTTGCGACCCTGGGGGTGCTTGCCCGCAACCCGGATAGAAGCAGGAGGCCAATCTCCTTAAACGGAAGCATACGATAGATGCACCCGAGTTCACTGGACTCAAGGCTTTCACGATATTTTTTCAGAAAATTGAACTCTGTCAATGGAAGAGTCGGCTCTATTTGGGATATTTTTTGTAACTTCACGGCGATATTTTCTTTGTTTTACCCCCGAATTAAGCCTGTAAAGGTCTATCGGGGGTACTTTGTAAAGTTACAAATTTTATTGCATACTGAAAAATAAGTAGATGTTGATATTTAGTTTATATTAAGGAGTTATCACTCCGCTTTGCTCCGTTAGGAGTTAAGCCGATAGTAAGTCAATGAGAACCGTATACACAGAGGTATTGGCTTAACTACTTAACTTCTTAACTCCTCAAAAGATAATATCATTTATTGCGACTTCCTTATAGGTTAGATATTTACTGAAATCCCTATTTACTTCTTGACATAACGGGCATTCAGTCCTTCCAGGATTTCCTGTGTAATGTTGTAGGCATCATTGGCATACAACAGATTGTCAAAGCCCGTATTGCTAATGATGAAGTCATAGCCTTTGGTCTTGTTATATTCCTTCAGGAAGTTGTTGATGGAGTCGCGGAGTTGAATGCTGTTCTTCTCGTTCTCGCTTACCAATTCAGATTGCAATTTATTGCTCAGTTCCTGCAAATCCTGTTCCAGTTTAGCAATGCGGTTATATTCTTGCTGGGCTCTTTCCTGGGATAGGAAGGCGTTGTTCTGGTACTTCGTCTGGAACTCCTGTTTTTGTTTGTTCAGATCGTTTGCTTTCTGATTCAACGTCAGGCGGACGTTCTCGCTTTTCTTCACCATCTCCTCATTCAGGTCAATGCAGAAGTTATATTTGGTCAGGAGCGTGTCAACCTCTACATAGGCTATTTTCAAGCCCGAAACGCCATTGGCCGTTGCAGAATTGTCATTGGTTGGCTGGGTAGCATTGCCACCAGCACATTGGGAAAACAAGACGGTTAGTGCCAAGGCGGCCAAGCCGTTCATTAGATAATGCAATTTCTTCATAATACGAAAATTATAGTTTTTAAATTAATTGATTTCTTTCATTTTTCCAAAGACTTTTCCAATTCGTCAATGGAGAAAGGCCGTTTCCGGCGCGCTTCCCGATCTTGCGACTGAATACATCCGATGCCCTTGTCGCGCAAGGCCTTATTGCCGCTGACATGCGCATTGGGGAATTTTCCTCCTTTCACGAAAAAGACCCTTACACCAAGCAATAGCACGCAAATAGCAACTATTAACAATGTTATCAGTATTGTATCGAGCATTTCCTTTAATTTTGCGGGTGCAAAGATAGAGGTTTACACGAACTAAGCCACCATTTTTGCTCTAAAAAAGGAAAAGGGAGATAAAATACCTTGCCAATTTAACTATATTTTAGCAATAAAAGGTCGAAAGACATCATTAAATATACAAGATATGGAACATAAAAACTTGAAACCAGTCGGTGTATTCCGATATTTTGAAGAGATATGCCAAGTGCCGCGCCCTTCGAAGAAGGAAGAGAAAATCATTGCTTATCTACAGGACTTCGGGAAAAAACAGGGTTTGGAAACTTTGACCGATGAGGCAGGAAACATCCTGATGAGAAAGCCTGCCACGCATGGGATGGAGAATTGTAAGACGGTGGCTTTACAAGCGCATATGGATATGGTGTGCGAAAAGAACAATGATGTACATCATGATTTCTTGACCGATCCCATTGAAACCATAGTAGATGGTGAATGGATGAAGGCTAAGGGCACTACCCTTGGTGCAGACAATGGCATAGGTGTTGCCACGGCTTTGGCTGTCTTGGCAGATGAAAGTTTGGTACACGGCCCTTTGGAGTGCCTGTTTACGGTAGACGAAGAGACCGGCCTGACGGGTGCTTTTGCGTTGAAGGAAGGACTCCTGCATGCGGATATCCTCCTGAATTTGGATTCGGAAGACGAAGGAGAGTTGTTTATCGGTTGTGCAGGAGGCGTGGATTCTGTAGGCGAATTTTCCTATCAGGAGGTGGACGTTCCTGACGGATATTTCTATGCCCGTGTGCAAGTGAAAGGTCTGTTAGGGGGGCATTCGGGCAGTGACATTCATATGGGACGTGCCAATGCCAACAAGTTGCTGGCCCGCTTCCTGAACTGTATCCGCAAGAAATATGATATCTATCTATGCGGAATCGATGGTGGTAACTTGCGTAATGCCATTGCTCGCGAAGCGTATGCCATCATTGCTTTTCCGGAATCGGACAAGCATGCTATCCGGGCAGACTTGAATGTATTTGCTGCTGAAGTGGAAAGAGAATATGCTGTCAGCGATCCGGGCATTCAATTTATATTGGAATCGGAAACGCCTTGCAAGCAAGCCATAGAGCCGCAAGTGGCCCGACAGGTGCTGATGGCCATACAGGCCCTTCCCCATGGCGTTGTTGCCATGAGCCAGGACATCCCGGGCTTGGTGGAGACTTCGACCAATCTGGCTTCGGTAAAGATGAAACCCGGCCGTATCATCTGCATCGAAACCAGTCAGCGTAGTTCCATAACTTCCGCCAAAGAGGATATTGCCGACACGGTGCGCACGGTGTTTGAACTGGCGGGAGCAGTTGTCTCGCATAGTGAGGGATATCCCGGCTGGAAGCCCAATACCCACTCGGAGATTCTGGAGATAGCAACGGAGTCTTATCGGCGTCTTTTCCACACGGAAGCCAAGGTGAAGGCCATCCATGCAGGTCTGGAGTGTGGCCTGTTTCTGGATAAGTATCCGGCTTTGGACATGATTTCATTTGGCCCGACTTTGCAAGGAGTGCATTCGCCCGATGAACGGATGAACATTCCCAGTGTGGAACGCTTTTGGGTTCACCTGGTGGATATCCTGAAAAATATCCCGGAAAAGAAGTAGTAGGATAGGATGAAGTGCCTTTTATCCGTTTGTCTCATTCTGTTGTGCATAGAGGCGGTCCGGGCGCAAGAAAGGCTGGATACGACTTCGTTTTGCATAATGGCTTACAATGTGGAGAATCTCTTTGATTGCAGGCATGACACGTTGAAGGACGATTATGAATTCTTGCCGGGAGGAATCCGTCATTGGACCTATTCGCGATACAAGCAGAAACTGGATAATGTGGCACGTGTCATTACAGCTGTGGGGGGATGGAATCCTCCGGCTTTGGTTGCTTTGTGCGAGGTGGAGAACGATCGGGTATTGAGAGACCTGACACGTTACTCTGCTTTGCGCGAGCACGGGTATCGTTATATTCTGACTCACTCAGAAGACCGGCGAGGCATTGATGTGGCTGTACTTTATCGGCGCGATCTTTTCAAGCCTCTTCAGTGGCAAAGCCTCCGGGTGGAACGGCCGCATGCATCTGATTCTCCCACTCGCGACATCTTGCATGTAAGTGGGCTTTTATGGGACTTGGATACGCTGGATGTGTTGATAGCCCATTTCCCTTCTCGTGCGGGCAGGACAGCCCGGAAGGATCTTTATCGGCAGGAAGCAGCCCGTCTGGTCCGGGCTACGGCCGATAGCCTGTTCCGGGTGAGGAAACGGGTCCGGATTGTCATCACGGGCGATTTTAATGAACAACCGCAGGGCAGCCTCATACGGGAAACGCTTCGGGCACAGATGCCTCCACGTTCGAGGGGGCAGGTGGATGAGAGAGCGTTGTATCACTTGCTGATGCGGAAAGCCGTTTCTTCTTCACAAACAGGAACTTATAAGTACCAGGGGCATTGGCAATGGCTGGACCATATTCTTGTATCCGGCAGCCTTCTTTGTCCGGGCGTTTCATTGGCCACTTCCGAGGAACGTGCAGGTGTGTTTTCGCCAGCATTTCTGCTGGAAGAAGACTTGAAGTTCGGTGGAGTGAAGCCGTTCCGGACTTATTATGGGATGAGATATCAAGGAGGATATAGTGACCACTTGCCTGTATTTGTGTGGTTTACGTTGATATATTAGGAGAAATAGGAAGAGGGATCTTGATGTCATCGGCATTAGCGTGGCTTATGAGCGATGCTTATATTAAAATATCGTGAGTTCGATATAATTCAAAACATCGTAAGTTGCTCTTCCTTGGCAAAATAAAGGTCAATGGCGAGCTTCTATTTTATTTTCAATCCCGGAATCAGCGGTGTCGTATCCACCAGTTCCAAATCCTTTACCATATCCAGCGTGCCCTGTTTGTACTTCTGGAAATGAGGTGTCTTCAGATGGCTTTCGTAGGCGGCACGGTCGGCATAAATTTCGAGGATGGTAATCTTGTGGGGCGCATCCTTTTCGGCTACGGCGTAGAGGGTGAGTACGCCCGGCTCCAGCCGCATGGAGGCTTCTATTTCCTCTTTCAGGTAGGCGTTGTATTCGTCCAGACGGTTGGCATCGACGGTTATCTTCGAGAGACGTACCAGATTATCTGTGACCGATGCGGTCGGTCATGGCGTGGGCCGCCCCGGGCGCAGTCGTACCATAAGTAAGGAAATCCATCTTGAGCATACCCAC
>DHKFC23501__coassemble_1693_pt1 | contig 11101 bp, 12 predicted proteins | sample DHKFC23501__metabat2_low_PE_030 | metagenome-assembled genome bin DHKFC23501
ATTAATTTCATGGCGATATTAGCATTTCAAAAACCTGATAAAGTATTAATGTTGGAAGCGGACTCTAAATTCGGTAAGTTCGAATTTCGTCCGTTAGAGCCTGGTTTCGGCATTACCGTGGGTAATGCACTGCGCCGCATCCTGCTTTCTTCATTGGAAGGTTTTGCTATCACTACCATCAAAATTGAAGGGGTGGAGCATGAGTTTTCCAGTGTTCCGGGAGTTAAAGAGGATGTTACTAACATCATCTTGAATCTGAAGCAAGTTCGGTTCAAGCAAATTGTGGAAGAGTTCGAGAGTGAGAAGGTAAGTATCACTGTCGAAAACTCAAGTGAATTCAAGGCAGGTGATATAGGCAAGTATTTGACTGGATTTGAAGTGTTAAATCCTGAATTAGTCATTTGTCATTTAGACCCTAAGACTACGATGCAGATGGACATTACAATCAATAAGGGCCGTGGTTATGTTCCTGCTGATGAGAATCGTGACTACTGCACCGATGTGAATGCAATACCCATCGATTCTATTTATACTCCGATACGTAATGTCAAGTATCAGATTGAGCCATATCGTGTCGAGCAGAAGACCGACTATGACAAGCTGATATTGGAAATTACTACCGACGGTTCCATTCACCCGAAGGAAGCATTGAAGGAGGCTGCAAAGATTCTGATTTATCATTTCATGCTCTTCTCTGACGAGAAGATAACGTTGGAAACGAACGATGCTGACGGTAATGAAGAGTTTGATGAGGAAGTTTTGCACATGCGTCAATTGTTGAAAACGAAACTTGTCGACATGGATCTCTCGGTTCGTGCCCTCAACTGTTTGAAGGCTGCGGACGTTGAGACATTGGGCGATTTGGTTCAGTTCAACAAGACCGACCTCCTCAAGTTCCGCAACTTCGGAAAGAAATCGCTCACCGAGCTTGATGATTTGCTGGAGAGTCTGAATCTGTCGTTTGGAACTGATATTTCTAAATACAAATTAGACAAAGAATAAACAATGAGACACAATAAGAAATTCAACCATTTGGGTCGTACTGCTTCTCATAGAAATGCAATGTTGGCTAATATGGCATGTTCTCTGATTAAGCACAAAAGAATCACTACGACCGTTGCCAAGGCTAAGGCACTGAAAAAGTACGTTGAGCCCTTGCTCACCAAGTCCAAGAATGATACAACCAACTCGCGTCGTGTGGTGTTCAGCAATCTGCAGGACAAGTATGCTGTAACGGAGCTCTTCAAGGAGATTTCTGTGAAAATCGCTGACCGTCCGGGTGGTTACACGCGCATCATCAAGACGGGCCACCGTTTGGGTGACAATGCTGAGATGTGCTTCATCGAACTCGTTGACTACAACGAGAACATGGCTAAGGACAAGGCTGCCAAGAAGGTTACGCGTACGCGTCGTTCGAAGAAGAATGCCGCAGCTGCCACGCCTGCTGCCGAAGCTGCCGCTGAGACTCCGGCTGCTGAGGATACTAAGACTGAAGCTGCTGCTGAATAATAAATTTGCTCTTATTATGATAGGGGATGTATCGTTGCTGGTACATCCCTTTTTTGCTTTGTTCAACCTCATGGAATATAAGGAATTGTCTCCGGATGAAAAATTGCTGCCCTTTGTCAAATGTTTCTGGCAATATAATCCGGGCAGTGTGGGCCAGGTGCATGCGATTTTGCCTAATGGATGTTTTGAACTCTTCTTTATCCTTGTGGGCGATCGCTTGGAGTCTGTTGTGCTTTCCGGCTTGCGTACTCGTCCCTATCAGGTTGAGATCCCTGTGGGGGTAGAGGTTTTTGCTGTCCGTTTTTTGCTTCCTGCCTCTGAGTTCCTTCTTCAAAGAAGTATTGCTGGGGTGTTAGATGGCAGTGAGCAGTTGCAGACTTTTCCTACGGAATATCATCGTTTGGCTGTTATGACCTTTCCACAGAGGACGGCGTTTATGTCTGATATGCTTCATCAGATGCTTGGCGCTTTTCATCCGGAAGATGCTAAGATGAAATTGATGCAAGCAGCTTATTTGCCAGGGCAAACTGTGGCTGATGTAGCTGAATATTCGGGTTTGAGTTGTCGGACTATTAATCGTTATTTTGCTTGTCAGTTCGGTCTTCCTCTCAAGAGGTTCTTGAGCATTGTAAGGTTTCGTAGCACGTTTCCATCTATTGGTTGCGGAGTGTTGTGGCCCGATGTGGAATGTTATGACCAGTCGCATTTTATCCGAGAAGTAAAGGCATTTTCTGGCGTGCCACCTAAAACTTTATATAAAAACATCGATGGCCGTTTTTTACAATTTTCGGTTCGCAAGAAGGAGTAACTTTGCCGGTAGTAATTCTAAAAAGTATGTGGATATGAAAAAGCTCGAAATCTTTACTCGTAAGTGGCAGTTCTTTGCCTTGCTGTTGTTGGCTCAATGCTTGCTTGTGCCTTTTGCTTCCCGGAACTTTTCCTGGCAGGATATTTCTGCTATCGTTTACACCACGTTGGGCCGTTCTTTCCAGATGTCTTTGGGATATTGGAATATTCTTTTTCAGGCTCTCTCTTTGTTGTTTATTCTGTTGTTGTTGCTTTTCCGGAACCGTTTCGCCCGCGTATTCCATATTTATGTGTCTGTCAGTTACTTGTCTTTTACGTTTTTGCAGAATCTTGCAGTTACTGAGCAGTATGGTTTTAGTATGGTGACTGTCAATGTGCTGATGTTTCTGCTGGTGTCTTTCGTGTGGATAGGAGAGTGTTTCCGTTCCACATGCCGTTATTCGTTTGTCAACCTTCGTTGGAGGTATGGCTGGATGATTGTTCTTTCGGTCTTTGCCTATCTCTTACCTTTTACTTGGGACGGAACCTTGGATTGGAATCCCGTTCATTTCTTTTATAAGAACTCTTCTACGTCGTTCTGTCTGATGACCCCGTTGTTCCTGACTCTGATGACCTTGAATCTTCCCCAGGTTTCTATCGTCACCTATCGCATCACGGCCCTTATCGGCGTGGTGATGGGGGTGTATAACATGGGGTCTTTCTTGAATCCACACACCGTCTTCTTGGGTATCTTGCATATTCCCCTGCTAAGCATTTCGCTTTATGCCACAATTCTCAGTTATCAGAAGAAATATGTAAAATACCCGTTGGCAGAATTAATTGGGACGTGAAAGCCTACAGGCGGAGATATCTTCGGGCCAGGGCGGAGATATCTTCGGACAAGGACGGAGATATCTTCGGACAAAAGCGGAGATATCTGCTCGCAAAGCCGCACAAGGGACTGACAGATAAAATGCATATTGTGGTCATGATTCCGCCAACGGATATGTAAAATAGGGATGAAAGTCGGGAACATTTTTCATTCCCAAGCGTTTATAAGGTATAGTAATCTTATAAATGAAGAGAAATGAAGAAATTATTATTTTTGGCAACCCTGGCCTTGATGGCAGTTGGTTGTGACGATGATTCCGCATCCGACAATGGCGGAGAAAACACAGAACTTATCGCTCCTGCACTTTATATGGACGTGGTTACGCGTGATGGGGACAAACCTTTCACGGGCGTGTTGAGCATAGCTCCTTGTGTGGAGGGTACCTCTGTTTATTATGGCAACTATGTGAACAGCAAATTGAGTCCTGTTTACGGTTATTATTTCGTGGAGAACGGCGAGCTGTATGATAGTGATGCCAATCGCGCCTTGTACTTGCCTGTAGGCAATTATGAGATGGTTTATTGGGGGACGCCCAAGTATGAAGAGCCTATCTATGCCTATCCGGCCGTGCGTGAGCCTTCTTATGCTATCGGGGATGACTTGTCACAGCAGGATTTTACCTTGCTGAAGATGTCGGACAGTGATGCTTATTATCCCACTTATGACTTGGTTTTTGCCCGTCATCAGGTAAAGGTGGGGACAGAAGATTTGGACGCAGCCTTGCGACGCGTGGTGTCCGGGTTGAAAATCATTCTGCAGGATAAGGATGGGAAGGTCCTGAGCACGGATATCTCCAATGTGGAGGTGCGTGTGACCAACATCTCGGAGAAGCTGAATGCTTATACCGCCGAGCCTCACGGCAGTTCTTGTACGGTGGCTTTCCCCTTGGTGCGCTCTACGGACGGCTTGCAGATGAGCAATGGCATTGTGATGCTTTTCCCCTCTGTCGGCATTCCTGAACTGCAATTGAATGTTTCCCTGGCAGACGGTCGGGTCAAGCATATCAACAAGCAGCTTTCACAACCGTTGGAGGCCAATAATAAGTTGACCCTGACTATCAGCATCGGCGATATCTTGGAAGAGGAGACTTCGGGAAGCATTACTGTGGAGGACTGGAATGAGAACCATGAGGAGATAGACGTACCGGTATTGCAATGACATCTGGACCATGGCTGATTATCCAAGCCGTTGACTGCTGCTCTTCCGAGCTTCAGTTGACGGCTTGTCTTGTTATGGACTGAATCTGTTGAACCTGTAAGGAAGCTCCTTTTTATGCCAATCGCGCCAATCGGAGGACGGGAAAAGGCAATCTGCGGATGAGCGGCATGTGGAATGAAGAAAAACTGTTATCTTTGCGCCCGTATCCAAACTATTTTCTGGCACGCATCATATGAATCCTACATTCAGTTCTTCCCTATTGTCCTGGTATCGTGACAACAAGCGCATCTTGCCTTGGCGTGACACCCGTGACCCCTATCTTATCTGGATTTCTGAGATTATCCTGCAACAGACCCGTGTGGCACAGGGCTATGATTACTATACCCGCTTTGTCCGGCGTTTCCCGGACGTAAAGTCGCTGGCCGAAGCCGATGACGATGAAGTGATGCGTCTGTGGCAGGGGTTGGGCTATTATTCGAGGGCCCGTAACCTGCTGGCTGCGGCGCGGAGCATGAAGGATGGCGTTTTCCCCACCACCTATAAGGATGTGCGGGCATTGAAGGGGGTGGGGGACTATACGGCGGCGGCCATTTGTTCGTTTGCCTACGATATGCCTTGTGCCGTGGTGGACGGGAATGTTTATCGGGTGTTGGCGCGTTATTTCGGGGTGGATACGCCCATTGACTCCACGGAGGGGAAGAAGACGTTCGCAGCCTTGGCGCAGGAGATGCTGGACGTTGCGCATCCGGCCGATTATAATCAGGCCATCATGGATTTTGGCGCCTTGGTGTGTACGCCCCAGTCGCCGGCTTGCATGTCCTGTCCATTGACGGAGGCTTGTGCGGCCCGGATTGGGGGGCGTGTGGCCGATTTGCCGGTGAAGCGGCATCGCACCAAGGTGACGGACCGCTATTTCAATTACCTGTTTGTGCGGATGGGCGGTGACATACTCTTGCACAAACGGACGGAGGACGATATCTGGAAAGACCTCTTCGAACTTCCGCTCGTGGAGACTGGCGAGGAGTTGTGCGAGGAAGAGTTTCTGAAAAGCCGGGCCTTTGCAGACTTTTTGCAGGGGCACGCCGGGGCGGAGGTGCGGCCTTTGCGCCGGGGAGTGCGGCACGTCCTGTCCCATCGTGTCATTCACGCCAATTTTTACGAGGTCGTATTGCCCGGGACGGCCGAGTGGCCGGGCTATTTGCGTGTGCCGGTGGCCGATCTGGATGCTTATGCTTTGCCCCGGCTGGTACATGCCTTTCTGGAAAATCAATTAAAAAAGCAAGGTGATTCTTGCAAGGTGTAATTATTCTTGTTACTTTTGGCACAGAATAAAGAAAACTGATAGTTATGTCTGTAAATAAAGTGATATTGTTGGGAAATGTGGGACGCGACCCGGAAGTGAGATATCTGGATACGGGTGTTGCCGTGGCCACTTTTCCTCTGGCGACATCGGATCGCGCTTATACGTTGTCCAATGGTACGCAGGTGCCCGAACGTACGGAGTGGCATAATCTGGTCTTGTGGCGTGGTCTGGCTGAGACTGCTGAGAAGTACGTGCACAAGGGTGACAAACTCTATGTGGAGGGCAAGATCCGTACCCGTTCCTACGATGACCAGACAGGCGCCAAGCGCTATGTGACGGAGATTTTCGTAGACAGCATGGAGATGTTGACCCCCAAGGCCGCCCCGGCCCCCCAGTCGCCTTCTCAGCCTCAACAGCCCGTGCGCCAGCAACCGGCGACGCCGGATAATGGGACGGACGACTTGCCGTTCTGATTGTTTAACTAATACGTAATTCTTTGGACTCAGACGGTTATTTAGCTCAGGTGGCAGACTGGTTTGGCACTGTGTCTGTCACCGTTCCTTCGGCATCGGCCGTGGCCGCATTGGCAGGTGCGCTCGTTCTCTTATGCGTGTCCGGCTTTGCTTCGGCTGCGGAGATTGCCTTTTTTTCGTTGACCTCTTCCGAGCGTGAGGAGGTGGAGGAGCGGAAGCGCCCCTCCGATGTGCGGATTGCCGAGTTGCTGGAAGACAAGCAGCGTTTGTTGGCCACCATCCTGATTACTAACAATCTGGCAAACGTGGCATTCATCATCCTCGGTAGTTTCTTTTTCTTCAGTGTTTTCCATTTCCTTGCGTCGTGGGTGCAGTTCGGGCTGCTGGCCGTGGCCTTGTCCTTGCTTATCCTGTTGTTTGGCGAGATTGTGCCGAAGATGTATGCCTCGCAGCGGGCGTTGGCTTTTTGCCGTTTTGCCGCGTCGGGGATGGAGGTGTGCCGTTCCGTGTGCTATCCGTTGGCCTCGGTGATGATGCGCTCCACGGCCTTGTGGGACAGGTATGTAGGCCGCAGGCGGGGGCATGCCCTCTCGGTGGACGACTTGTCCCATGCCTTGGAGCTGACGGACAAGACGGAACTGTCGGAAGATAATAACATCCTGGAGGGTATCATCCGTTTTGGCGAGGAGACGGCCAAGGAAATCATGACCTCCCGGCTGGACGTGGTGGACCTGGAGATCCATACGCCTTTCAAGGAGGTGCTGAAGTGCATCGTGGAGAATGTCTATTCCCGCATTCCTGTCTATGGCGAGACGCGGGACAACATCAAGGGCATCCTCTACATCAAGGACCTGTTGCCCCATCTGTCCAAAGGCGACAATTTCCGCTGGCAGTCCCTGATACGCCCGGCCTACTTCGTGCCCGAGACGAAGATGATTGATGAACTCCTGCGCGACTTCCAGGCCAACAAGATTCACATCGCCATCGTGGTGGACGAGTTCGGCGGCACGTCGGGCATCGTGACGATGGAGGACGTCATCGAGGAGATTGTGGGCGAAATCCGCGATGAGTACGATGACGAGGAGCATACCTACGTCGCGCTGAACGACCACGAGTGGGTGTTCGAGGCCAAGACCCAGCTGATAGACTTCTACAAGATCACGAAGATAGACGAAGAGGAGTTCGAGGAGGTGGCCGGAGACGCCGACACCCTGGCCGGCCTGCTGCTGGAGCTGAAGGGCGAGTTTCCCGCCTTGCACGAGAAGGTGACCCATGGCCGCTATGATTTCGAGGTATTGGAGATGGACAACCGCCGCATCCTGAAAGTCAAACTGACCATTAATCCCCCTGCCGCATCCCATGCCGCTGTTTCTGCATCATAAGGAGAGAGCCTGCGAATGGGGCGTCTGGCGCGTGTCGGAGACCTACGGGGAGCTGTGCTCCCTCTTGCCCCGGGCGACGGTGGAGGAGGCCGAGAGCCGGTTCGCCGCCCCGCACCGCCGGCAGGAGTGGCTTGCGGTGCGGGCCTTGCTGCGCCAGTTGGCGGGCCGGGGTGCCGAGGTCTGTTACCTGCCCTCCGGCAGGCCCTGCCTGGCCGACGGGTCCGCGTGCATCAGCATTTCGCATACGCGGGGCTACGTGGCCGTCATCCTGGGGCGCGGGACGGTGGGCATCGACATCGAGCAGTACGGTCCGCGCGTGCACCGCGTGGCGGACCGGTTCATGCGCGACGACGAGGCGTCCCTCCCCTTCGAGGGGGACGACACGTGGAGCCTCCTGCTGCACTGGTCGGCCAAGGAGACGCTCTTCAAGTGCCTGGACGCGGAGGGGGTGGACTTCCGCCGGCATCTGCGCATCATCCCTTTCCGGCCTGCCCGCCGGGGCGTCTTCCATGCCCGCGAGTACAGGACCGGCGAGCGCCGCAGGTTCTTCGTCCGTTACCTGCTGCATCCCGGCTTCGTATTGACCTGGGCGGCGGAATAAGCGAATATCAATATCCCTATGGAACAGAAATACCTGGAAGAGAAGGACCTCGGTCCGCTGAAACTCATCTTCAACTACGAGGATGTGTTCTACAGTTTCTTTTACGACGACGTGGCCGCCTGTGTCCATCGTTCGCGCGAGTATGCCCTGAATTATGTCTATTCCGGCGAGATGGTGCTGGACAATGGTACGGAGCAAATCCACGTGGGCCGGGGCGAGTGCGTCTTCATCCCCCGCGACCATCACATCACCTTGTACAAGAAGCCCTGCGGCGGCGAACGCTACTGCGGCATCTACCTGTGCTTTACCCGCCAGTTCCTGCGCGACGTGTACGCCCAGGGCGGTCCCTACGAGGTGCCGCCCCATACGCCCAGGCTGGACCCGTCGGTCGTCAAGCTGCCCCGGACGGCGGAGCTTGCCAGCCTGTTCTCCTCGCTGACGCCCTTCTTCGACCCCGGGGTGAAGCCGCAGGGCGACTTCATGCGGCTGAAGATGCAGGAGGGGCTCCTGGCCCTGCTGCACATCGACCGGCGCTTCGGCCCCGTGCTTTTCGACTTCAACGAGCCGTGGAAGATAGACATCCTGGAATTCATGGACAAGAACTACATGTACGAACTCTCGCAGGAGGAGTTGGCGCACTACACCGGGCGCAGCCTGGCCACCTTCAAGCGCGACTTCAAGAAGGTCAGCAGCCTGACGCCCGAGAAGTGGCTCATCCGCAAGCGCCTCGAGGTGGCCTACGGGCTGATGAAGGAGGGCGGGCGGCGGATTGCCGACGTCTACGTGATGGTGGGCTTCAAGAACCAGTCGCACTTCTCCGCCGCCTTCAAGCGGCAGTACGGCGTGCCGCCCACGGCGGTGGCCGCCTCCTCCCTGTAGGCCCCGCCGCCGCAAGTTCCGTACCCTGCCCCCATTGCCAGCCGGGTAGAAATGCGTATCTTTGCAAGCAGGAGGGAAAGAGGTGCCACTGATTCCATAAAGAGGTGCCACTGATTTATAGAAAAGGTGCCACCTCTTTCCCTCCTACATCGGGACTGGCGCGGGCATGCCTCCGGACGTGGCCGCCCCCGTCCCGGATGAACCGATAGACAAGGAGGTATCTTATGGCATTTTTCAAGAAAAAGAAGTTGAGTGACGGGCGGTGGCATGCCGTGGCCGTCAACCTGCAGCGGCCCGCCACCATCGACGACGTGGCCGACGAACTCGCCGCCCGCTCCACCGTGAGCCGCGCGGACACCTATGCCGTGCTCGTAGAGCTGGGCGACGTGCTGGGGCAGCTGATGGCGTCCGGACGCTCGGTCAAGCTGAAGGGCGTGGGCACGTTCTACCTGACCTGCCAGACCCGCGGCACGGGCACCGCCACGCGCGAGGAACTGACGCCGGAGATGATCACCGGCGTGAAAGTGCGCTTCATCCCCGAATACAGCCGGGGGCAGCGCAAGGAAATCATAGACCGCCCCCTGCTGGACAGCTGGCTGGAGTGGATTCCGGTGGAGGATTAGCGGCCTCCGCCGCCGGCCTGCGCGCGGCTCTTGCCGTAGGCGATGAGCAGCCCCACGACCTGCGAGTAGCTGCGCTGCCCGCCCTCCACGCGGTTGCCGCGCAGGTAGAGTTCGTACACCTTGCTCTGCGCGTCGCCCACGAGGCGGTTGTACTTCGCCTGCCAATACGACTGGCTCTCGCGGGCCAGGCCGAGCACCTCGGGGCGGATGTCGCGGCAGAGGGCGTCGTATTCCGCAGGCGCCAGCAGGCGGTAGGCATTGTTCAGCACGTGGGGCAGGATGGACATCAGGCCGCTGAAGCGGATGGCCCGGATGCTCGTGCGGAGGCAGGCGAGGCAGGCATAGAAGTTGGCCTCGCCCTCGTCGGTGACGCCCAGCAGGTGGGCCAGTTCGTGCGCATACGTGGCAGGGTACTCGCCCGGGGGCACGTCGGCGTTGATGGTGAACTCGCCGAAGAAAGGCCCCATGCTGCCCTTGACCCCCACCATTGAGGCCAGGGGCGAGAAGAGCATCGTCTTCGCCTGCGGGCGGTCGTCGAAAGGCGGGTGGATGCCCAGCCCCGGCGACAGTTCGCGGTAGGCCACCACCACCTCGCGGCGCAGCACGTCGGCATTGACGGCCGTGTGCGGCGTGTACTCGGCGTTCAGGCGTTCCACATACCGCCGCGCGAAGTCACGGAAGTCGGCCTCGGTATATTCCGCCGGGGCGATGCCCGTCCGCCGGTAGAAGCCGGACTGCGCATAGTTCAGCCCCCAGGCCAGGTAGAACCACACGTAGACCCACACCACGTACTCCGCCGCGCCGGCCAGCCCCGTGCGCCACCGCCCCTTCCGCACATAACGCACGTAGAACGGCCACGCCGCCACGCCCGCAAGGCTGAGGGCGATGAACAAGTCGCCCACCGCGAAAGGCACCGGCCCGGACACGTCGGACAGCAGCTCGCCTACCACCGGGTAGACATGCCGCGCGTACACGTCGCCCCATCCCGGCACCGCCTGCACCAGGATGACAACCGCCACCAGCACCGCCAGCAAGCACCGGCGCACCAGCCGCCCGCCGGCCCGTCCGCGCCTGCCGTGCGGACGGGCCGTGGCGGGATATTCCTCATTGTTCCTGTCCATAATCTGTCGTCGCTTGAAGTTTAACCGCCCAAATGTACGGCAAAAATGCGGGATGTGGAATAAACAAGCGCAGATTTCCAAGATAATTTGTAATTTTGCGCCCATTATCAATCTAATCAACAACGACATGGAATTAGCAAGCAAATACAACCCCGCCGACGTGGAGGGAAAGTGGTACCAGTACTGGCTGGACCACCATCTTTTCAGTTCCAAACCCGATGGCCGCGAGCCCTACACCGTGGTGATTCCCCCGCCCAACGTGACGGGTGTGCTCCACATGGGCCACATGCTGAACAATACCATCCAGGACATCCTCGTCCGCCGCGCCCGCATGGAGGGCAAGAACGCCTGCTGGGTGCCCGGCACCGACCACG
>DHKFC23501__coassemble_1733_pt1 | contig 10844 bp, 10 predicted proteins | sample DHKFC23501__metabat2_low_PE_030 | metagenome-assembled genome bin DHKFC23501
TCTTGCGAAGATAGGAAAAATCAGCAAGCGAGGCAAACACCAAGCCCACCATTCATCGGTATCACAAGCTGCTCTTCTAAAATACAATTAGAAAACTGTTTCCGTTTCATTTCTTTTCTCTATTTTTGTGCATCGAACATAAACTGGAATACTGTATGGAAGAAGAAGTTCACAATAAAGTAGAATATGTCGTTGCCATCATTTCGGAATTTGCCAAAGCCAAACACCTGACGCAAAGCCAGGCGTTTCGTTATTTGCGACGGTTTAAAGGAATCAGCCTCATCAACCTGCATTACAACATTATGCATACGCTGCGGATGGAAGACGTGCTGGATGACCTTACGGCCTATTGCCGCCGCCAGGGAGGGGCCATCGCATGAAGCTCTTGTACCATGGCTCCACAATGGAGATAACGGAAATCGACTTGTCCCGTTCGAAGCCCAACAAGGACTTCGGCAAAGGCTTCTACCTTTCGGAAGACAGGCAGCAGGCATTCGAGATGGCTTCCTATAAAGCCATACAATTGGATATGGAACCGGTGGTGAATGTCTTTGAGTTTGACGAGCAAGCCTCCGCCTCACTCCGGACCAAGTACTTTGCGGCATATAATGAGGAATGGGCTGAGTTTATATTTGCCAACCGTAACAATCCTTCGCCCAATACGCCTGTACACGATTATGACATTGTATATGGTCCCATCGCCAATGACCGTGTGGGATTGCAAATACGAAATTATATGGAACATAACATCGACCTACCCACGTTTCTTGAACGGTTGAAATATATGCGTGGAATAACTTTCCAATATTTCTTCGGGACAGAACGTGCCATCAAATTATTAAGAAAGCTATGACCGGGACAGAATATATGAAAGAGTGCCTGACGAAAGACTTGGTACTTTTGTTGATGGAGCGCCGCCACATGGATATGGAAACGGCGCTCGACACCTTGTACACTTCGGATACATTCGCTAAATTGAACGACAGCCGCACGGGACTTTATTTCCAAAGCCCGCTCTACGTCTATGATTTCTTAGAGCATGAAATAGAGACCGGCATTTTCTCATAGACCTTGTTCTGTCAGGCCCGGCTATTCTCCGCATCAGCACCGGAAGCACCACCAGCAGCTGGGGCAACCCGACGACGAAGCCGCCTATCACCGCCACGGCAAGCGGCTGCTGCATCTGTGCGCCCATGCCCAGCCCCAAGGCGAGGGGCATCAGGGCAAGGATGGCACCGATGGCGGTCATCAGCTTGGGACGGATGCGCAGGGCAATGGCATAGTCTACCGACTCTCCACCGCGCCGCCCCGACGGCGGTTCATCCGGTATTGCCAGACGGTGAAGATGCTGTTCTCCGCCAGAGCACCTTAGTTCAAAGCCATCTCCCATAGGTAAATATCCGCCACACTCTCTCCAAAGGGCCGAATGCAAACCTGGACATCCACCAGGCACTAAACGACAGCTGGCAGAGAAAGACCAGACACACCACCAGCTCCGTCTGCAACAGCCCCAGCCCGGTACCCAGCCCCAAGCCAATGCCATAGAACAGGAACATCCCTATGACGGACTGCCCGATGTAGTTGGTCAATGCCATCCGTCCCATGGAGGCCAGCCGCTTCCACACCACGCCGTCCCGGGTCCTAAGATAAAGGAGGGACAGCCCCGCGGCATAGGCAAAACCGAGCGGATAGACACTGACCAGATAAAACACGCTGTGCAAGGCGAGGCCGAGAGGGTGCTGCCCCATCGCGCTCCAAGCGTAAAGAAGCGAGCCAGGCAAACCGGCTGTCAAACCGTAACGGAACACTTTCGACAGCAGCGCCTTCTTCCCCTCCAAATCGGCATAGATGCGGTTACGCCCCATGCAGAAGCCTATCAGGAACAATCCCAACACTTTGAAGTAACGGTTGCCCTCCACAAATTCCTGCATCCGCACGAAAGCTCCCTGCACCAGGAACTGAAACACCGTACCATAATCCTCCGCATCGTGCAGCCAATACGCAAAGTTTCCTGCATGGATGCCATATCGGGCGCAATACAGCTCCTGCCAACGGACAAAAGGAAGTGTCAGGTCCGTATGGGTTATCTCACAAATAAAATCGACCAGGACCGGCAAGCACAAAAAGAAAGTGGCCCAACGCAGCAGTCCCTTGTCGGACATACGGCGGAACAGCGGCAACAGCATCCCCAACAACGCATAGAGCATCAGTATATCGCCACTCCAGATAAACATCAAGTGCAGGAACCCGATGAGGAGCAGCAAGCCCATCCGCCGATAGAAAATGCGGAAGCCGTTCGCCCCGCGCCGCTCCGCATTACGGATGATAATGGAAAAACCTATGCCGAACAGGAGGGAAAAAAGCGTATAGAACTTCCCGTCGACAAAAACATACAGCAGCCAACGGGTTATATGGTCCTGTAGGGTTGTAGGCATCGACGACGCCACCTCCTGCGGGAGAAAATTGTAGAGGGAAAACTCCGGGAAATTGGCCATGCAGATGCCAAGCAAGGCAAAACCACGCAGGATATCCAGAATGGCAAACCGTTCGGAAGCCCTCACGGGGGAAATATCTTTTGTTGTATGCATCATTGTTGTTTTTCTATTTACCAATTAATGATTAAGTAAGCACTCAGAATCCGGTCAATGCCCGCCTCCGACATTCCCTTTCTTCCATAAATGGAATGCGTTGCATTATCAGGCGTTGCAAAAGTACGGGCATATTTCCCGATATTGAATACCTGCATGACGGATAAGAGTTCCTTATTCACGGATTTATATCTTCATGTCACCGGTTGATTACCAGCAGCGTGCCAGTATTACAGAAAAAAGTACCTTATTTACATTTATAACGCCGAAGCATTTTTATCCTCTTGCAAAAAGGCGTATTTTTGCCTGCAAATAACAGAAGAACCAACCCTATGGAAATAATTAAAGCAGACACCATCGAACAGTACAACCGCTTCTTCGGCTTTCAGACCAGACACCCATTGGTCAGCATCGCGCATTTCGACCGTTCGGAAAACCAACCGACACACAAGATGACGTTTGGCTTCTACGCACTGTTCCTGAAAAAGACGGTGGGATGTACCATCAATTACGGGAAAACGAAATACGACTTTGACGACGAAACCGTGGTCTGCTTCGCGCCGGGTCAGACGGTCAGCATCCAACGCATCGAAAACGGACCTGTGCCCGAAGCCGACGCACTGCTGTTTCACCCCGACTTCCTGCTCCGCACTCCCTTGGCGCAGAAAATGAAACAGTATAGCTTCTTTTCCTATGCATCCAATGAGGCTTTACACTTATCTGCCGACGAGCGTGTCATCATCCAGGACTATATGGACAAGATAGCCCGTGAACTGGAGCACCCCATCGATAAATTCTCCAAACCACTGATAATCTCCAATATCGAAGTGCTGCTGAATTATTGCATGCGCTTTTATGAACGGCAGTTCGTCACGCGCAAGGTGCTGAACAACGATGTCCTTGCCCGCTTCGAGCAACTGCTGGACGAGTATTGGGACTCCGGCACGGCACAGCAGCAAGGAAGCCTTCCGCACAACCCTCCCCTATAGAGAGGAAGGTATCCGTCCCCGATACGCCCTCTCCAGGCTGTCCGAGAACTTTTCAGGCTGCCGCTCATGCAAAAATGGTATTATTATCTGCCTATTATATAGCCTGTGACTGACAAATCTTTCTTACCTTTGCAGGTGATAATCATGCACTAACTTCATTCTATTTATGTTACGTAAAATAAGACTGACGCTGGCCATTCTGTTTTTTGCCTGCATCACACTGCTCTTTCTGGACTTCACGGGGAGCATCCATCTGTGGTTCGGCTGGATGGCAAAAATCCAATTTCTTCCGGCCCTACTGGCCCTGAACCTCAGCATCGTCGCCCTGCTGGTGGTATTGACCCTGGTGTTGGGGCGCGTATATTGTTCCGTCATCTGCCCGCTGGGCGTGTTTCAGGACATCGTGTCGTGGATAAACAGCCGGCGCAAAAAGCAGAAGTACCGCTTCTCCTATTCCCCCGCCCTCTCGTGGTTGCGCTATGGGATGCTGGGCGTGTTCCTCATCGCACTGGTAGCGGGCATCGGCTCGTTGGCCGCCCTGCTGGCTCCTTACAGTTCCTACGGACGCATCGCCTCCAACTTCTTCGCTCCCGTCTACCGTTGGGGCAACAACGTACTGGCCTACCTGGCCGAACGCGCGGACAGCTATGCTTTCTATGAAACAGACGTCTGGCTGAAAAGCCTGCCCACATTCTTAATCGCTCTGGTCACCCTGATTATCATCGTTTTCCTGGCCTGGCGCAACGGACGCACCTATTGCAACACCATCTGCCCCGTGGGCACGGTGTTAGGCTTCCTGTCCAAGTTTGCCCTGTTCCGCATCACGATAGATGCCGACAAGTGCAATGCCTGCGGCCTCTGCTCGCGACGGTGCAAGGCGGCCTGCATCAATGGCAAGACACACCAGGTGGACTATAGCCGTTGTGTGGCGTGTATGGACTGTATCGATACATGCCGGCACGGGGCCATAAGCTTCTCCCTAACCCTCCCCCATAGGGAGGAAACCCAGACCGGCAAGGGTAATCAAAGTTCCTCCACGGGGGGAGTTGAGGGGGCTTCCCGCCGCAGTTTCCTGACCGCCACCGCCCTGGCAGCCACCACCGCCCTGGTGAAAGCCCAAGAGAAGAAAGTGGACGGCGGACTGGCAACCATCGTGGACAAAAAAGTCCCGGACAGACAGACTCCTATTCTTCCGCCGGGTGCCCGGAGCGCCCGGCACTTTGCCCAGCACTGCACGGGTTGCCAACTCTGCGTGTCGGCCTGTCCCAACGATGTGTTGCGCCCCTCCACGGACCTGATGAAACTGATGCAGCCGGAATCGTCCTACGAACGGGGCTACTGCCGCCCGGAATGCAAGCGTTGTGCCGAGGTCTGCCCCACCGGCGCCATCCGCCTGGCCGACCTGGCTGAGAAGTCAGCCACGCAGATAGGGCACGCCGTATGGGTCAAACAGAACTGCGTTGTCCTGACCGACGGAGTGGAATGTGGCAATTGTGCCCGCCACTGTCCGACGGGAGCCATACAAATGATACCCCTCCCCGGACATCATCGTCACCGCCACAGAGGCGGACATGAAGAGGGAAACAACGAACAAGCCTCATCATCACTCCTGATTCCGGCCGTCAATGCCGAACGCTGCATCGGCTGCGGCGCATGCGAAAACCTCTGTCCGGCACGCCCCTTCAGCGCCATCTATGTGGAAGGACACGAAGTGCAACGCACGATTTGATTCCCGGTCAAAACTGAAAATAGATGAATGGCTGGATATCCGCACTCTTCATCTGAATGACGACATAAATCAATAACACCAGCAACGCCGCCTTCCCCACCAACGGGAGGGCGGTTGTTTTCTGAATAGCGGCTTGCTCCCAGCGGTCCGGCAGGAAATGGAGCACAAAGCCGATGCCCATCAACAAGCACACCTCCCCATACCCGACCAGCCACTGCGGCAACAGTTCGGGATGGAAATCCGTGAATATCTGACGCAACATGGCCACCGCTCCGGAGAAATCCGCATGGCGGAAGAAAATCCAGCAGAAACAGACAAAGTGGAAAGTCACCCATACGCCCAACACCCGGCGGATGCCACGGCTCTGCCAACCTTTGGGCCGGCCTATCCACTGCATCCAGCCCTTGTGTACAGCCAAAGCCACTCCATGCAGCATCCCCCACAAGACAAAATTCCACGATGCCCCGTGCCACAAGCCACCCAAGAACATCGTGATAATCAGATTGAGATATTGCCGGACCTTCCCCTTCCGATTACCGCCCAAGGAAATGTAGAGGTAATCGCGCAGCCAGGTGGACAGGGAGATATGCCAGCGACGCCAGAACTCCGTAACCGAGGCAGACTTGTAGGGCGAACGGAAATTCTCATTGAAATGAAAACCCAGCAGCAGGGCCAGCCCAATGGCCATGTCGCTATATCCGGAAAAATCGCAATAAATCTGCAACGCATAGCCATAGACCCCCAACAGGTTTTCCACGCCGGAGTAGAGCGAAGGATTGTCGAATACCCGCTCCACGAAATTGATGCTGATGTAGTCCGAAATTACCGCCTTCTTGAACAGCCCGCTGAAGATGAGAAATACACCCCGCCCGAACATCTCGCGAGACACGAACAGCGGTTGCCGGATTTGAGGAAGAAAGTCGCGGGCACGGACAATGGGGCCCGCCACCAGCTGCGGGAAGAAGGAGACATAGAACGCATAGTCCAGCAGGCCGGTGAGCGGCTTGACCTGACGGCGGTAAACGTCCAGCGTATAACTCAGCGACTGAAAGGTGAAGAACGAGATGCCTACGGGCAAGAAGATGTCTGACGCCGTAAATGAGCCACCCGTCAGCGAAGCCCAGCACTCGCCCAGGAAGTTGGTGTACTTGAAGTAGCAGAGCAACCCCAGATTGAGCACGAGGCTCAGCGTTACCCACGCCTTGCGCTTCCACGGCATCCGGCAACGGTCTAACCGGCGGGCTATAAGGAAATCGCTGACCGTCACGAAGGCCAACAGGAAGAAATACAATCCGCTGCTTTTATAATAGAAATAATAGGAAAAAGCCGTCACAAAGAGCAGGCGTGCCGTCGTGCGCCGGCGCAACAACAGATAGACGACGGCAAAAGCCGCAAACAGCCACAGAAACAGTCCGGTGCTGAAGATGAGCGGTGCCTGCGGATCGTAGACGAACACGTCGAGCAGCCGTCCGGGGTCTAAATTCCAATCGCTCCAACTACTCATAGGCACGCCGTTCGTCTGATTGTTCCTTACCATGCATCAAGGCTTCGAAGAGCAGGTCTGCCAGATGCTTGCCGCCCAGGAAGTTGATATGGGCATAATCGCGGTTGGCCATCGGAGGCACGGCCTCAGCCAGCCGGGCCATGCTACCCTCACCTCCCATGGCTTCAAACAGATTCCAGAAAGCAATGCCGCTATCCGCCGCCAGGCGCTGTTGCCAGGCCGCCAGGTGCCTGATGCCCGGCATGGTGCGCACACGACCGTCTTCATCGCGGTAATCACGGTCTCCTACACCTATCAATAAGATGGAAGCTGTGGGGAAAGCAGCTTTCAGGCGGCTGATTACCGTGTGCATCCCCTCCACATAACGGCTGTAGTCACGCCCATAGTCCGTAGCCACGTTCAATCCATATTGCAGAATGATAAGGTCGTAGGGACGTACTTCGCTAAAGGCCCGTAATGTTGCCTCGGGAATGGTCCGTATAGACAATCCCGAAGAGCCGCGCAGCGACAGATTATCCAGAACAATGCCCCGCACATCGTCCAGGCAAAGGCCGTAGAAGGTGGCGGCAGCATCGGCACCCTCCACCGTCCAACGCACCCGCCCCAACCGGCCTTCCACTACAGCCATCTGCAAACGGTCCGAAGGCACGACGGCACACCTCCGCACGTCCTTTCCGTTCAGACGAACGGACAGCCGCAAAGGTTTCCTGCTGGTAAAAAGCAGGCTCGCCCGGCTGCACGTATCCAGCCGGGAGGCATAATCTGAACGCCCACGCAGTTCCACGTATGCCCCGGCGCGGGCCTTGAAATAATGACCCGACAATCCTTGGAGGCTACGGTCGAAGCCCGTACTGTCCGTCCAAGAATGACTTTCCCAGCCACCGAAAGTGTGATAAACCGTCCGGCGGAAATAAGTGATGGGGGAAGTGACGTCCACATAACCCACCCCACATCCGCCAAAACGCTCCTGCAAGCGAGCCCGCAGATCGGCCGTCAGGATATCACCCTCTACAAAGGAGTCACCGAACCAGGCTATGCGCACCGGTCGACGGGCTGTCTCCTCCAAAGCCCGGTAGAAAGTCTCCATCCCATGCCCGAGGCTGTCGGCATAATCCTCGATGCAGGTCATGCCGGGCGGACACGTATCCACCGAGAAGGAGCGGGGCGGAGGCAAGACGGCAGGCAAGGTATCAGCCAACACCGGAGGCAGTGGCCGGACATCAGACAGCAAATCCACACGCCTCCACCGATGTCCGCCGACCTCGGGAAGAGGCAGGAAATACATCAGCAGCAAGGCGGACAACACCAAGCCAACCAAGAGAGCGGTATGAGACAAATAGTTCTTCTGCATAGTCAATGCGCAAAGGTATGCAAAATCCGGCAAATATTCTTCCATGCACGGGCCTGATATCGCCAAGCACGGACGGCGATACCGCCAAGCACGGGCGCAGATATCGCTAAGCAGAAGCCGCGATACCACTAAGCACGGACAGGCATACCGCCGGACAGACCAGCATTTTATAGCCAATAGATTTGCCCGCTTCAGGCAAAATCCGTAATTTAGCGGACAAAATCAAAATACCCTTTCTGAGGAGAAACAAGCCCAATGAAAAAAAGCCGTCTGATAGGAATGTGTGCCTTGCTGCTGTTGACAGCCATGCCCGTCACGGCCCAGCAAATCATCTATGGCAGTGCCAAGGCATTGGCCGGGGGTAAAGGCGACACCGTGACCACCCTGCACGTGGAGCGGCGCACCCGGAACCAGCTCTACCTGATGGGCGGGGCGGACTACCGCATTGAGTCGTCCACCAATCAAAGCCTGAGCCGCTACCTGCGCAAGCGTTGCTATGCCGTGCGCATCGACAGCACCCTCTACGTCAACTGCCGCAAGATGCGCTACAAGCGCTACCGCCTGGGCGGCTGGTATGCCTCCGCCCTGGAAATAGGCGGCCACATCTTCTATGCCGCCCAGCCCGTGGGTCAAGCCGCCACCGAGACACTGACTCCGCACGATGCCCCCAAACTGCCCGGCGAGGTGGGCGACGCCATCCAGGCATCGGGACTGGTGAACCAGCGCGTCTACTACGAGCTGGATCTGGAGACGGGACGTTCTGCTTTCGTGGACAAGGAACGGATGCGCGAACTGCTGGCGGAGCAACCGGAACTGCTGAAGGAGTTCGAGAAAGAGACCAGCGAAGCGGCGGAAGTGATGGAGAAATACCTGCGGCGGCTGAGGTGAAGGGACGGCCAGTTTCGGTACGGGGAAACTTCCGTATCCCTGTGCAGGAAACAATTGTTTCCACGTACAGGAAACGAACGTTTCCCTTCGGAGGAACTGTAGGGTGACATGGCTATGCGTTTGCAGGGATTTCGAGAAGATAGACGATGACATTTCGGATTCAGGCTCTTTGTTTGTGTTTGTTCCTATAAGACTGATTTCAAACATAGGGAGGATATGTATAAATATGACCCAAGATTGAAAGCCATAGCCGATTTGGAGAAATATTTAGATAAATCTTCATCAGCAACAGATACCCAAATCCTCAATAAACACCTATCAATAGCAATTGATGCTTTCAGAGAATCCGAAGGCTACTCAGATACTTTGATTTATAAATACGATCCTAATCAAGGCGGGATAAGTGTCTTTTCTTTACTCCAAAACTTAACTAAAAATTGCAACATATGAAAGATTTTATTACCTTCTTACTACTTTTTCTGACGTGCAGTGCAAACTTCCATCTGACTGCACAGACCAACTATTATCCCGACACCAAGACGTTCTATGAGAACGGCTACACCTACCAGTGCGACGTGAACGAAGCGTCTATGGTCTATCTTTACAATGCCGATTATACCTATTGTAAGACAGAACAAATCGACCTGACCACAGGAAAAAGGTATGAATTCGTTCCGGGCAAACCGCCTATTGCCAGGGAACCATACACTAAACCCAAATGCTTTGCTATTGTCAACAAGGCTTTTCCGCCGGAAATTAAGGCACGAATCAACGGAAGAGAACTATCAATAGTATTATATATTGAATCTGCTACGGGAAAAATTGCTGATGTAGTATTCAATTTTACAACGCAGGAAATAGCAGATATATATACCCAGGTTCCGGTCTCCGTATACCGGGAAATAGAAGTAGAACTGAAAAAGAACGTCCAGTTCACCCCGTCAGATGTCGGCAAGAACCTGAATTACATCTTCATGTTTTGGGAACAGGACCCCAATGTTACTATCAAGGACACGATTGACACACCTCCCGAATTGGAAATCGTACCCGATGACGATGAATACAGAAGGGAAGACCCGCCGTTTATCAAACCTACAAGCAAAGATGAAGAGCAAGAATAATGCCAGCACTTCCCCACGCTCTGACATATATATACTACGCGCGGGATGAATTTGTGTATTTTCACATCAGATGCAGGGCTGGTAACTCAATTCCCCTCCTCCGGGGAGGAGGGGTGCCCAACGGGCGGGGTGGTAGCGGCAGATGTACTCCGTATTTTATTAGTATCGCTACTACATGTTTTTATTATTGTTGCTGCCACATGTTTTATTAGTATCGCTACCACCTCCCCCTTCGGGTACTCACCCCCTCCGTGCTCCCCCGTTTTCGGGGGAGTGCAACCTCCCCGGAGGAGGAGAATTAAAAATGCACAAACTCATCCCGCGTAAAGTATAAATAGGTGTAGAACCGATTCTGCTTGTAGAGGAAGAAAAATATCCGGTTCTTGCGCACAACACTGTCGATACATGAGCCATTTGTATAGAATTCTGTTTGTTTCAACCTGCTTTTCAACCAGTACTATCAAGACCTGACGATAGCACTATTGTGACTTGATGATAGTACTATCGATGGCCTGCGATTGTACTATCGCAAAACAGCCCCTATTTGTTTTGTGAAAGATGAGGCATATCTCACTTTTTTATCATATCTTTGCCACTACATAGTGTACATTCAATTCTTATAATTCAAGTTTCGCAAGTTCAACTTGCAGGTTTTAATCTATAAATGTCGCAAA
>DHKFC23501__coassemble_1747_pt1 | contig 10726 bp, 7 predicted proteins | sample DHKFC23501__metabat2_low_PE_030 | metagenome-assembled genome bin DHKFC23501
AGACGTGAAACTGGAATATCATGATTGCAGCATCTATGGAGACAAAGGCTATATCAGGGCTGACGTACAGCTTGACCTCTTTAAAACCGCACATATCCGGTTGGAATGCCCCTACCGGCTGAACCAAAAGGATTGGAAACCGACTTTTTGCAAAAGCACGAAAGAGGATTGAAACGATATTTTCTCAAACCCGTTGGCGGAATTATAACCGATATCTGTCGGTCCATTGTACGGCTTTGCGGGCGGATATCTCCGCTTTTGTCCAAAGATATCTCCGTCCTTGTCCGAAGATATCTCTGTCTTGGCCCGAAGATATCTCCGCCCGTGGGTTTCATACCCAAATTAATTCCGCCAACGGGTATTGCCTTAACTTCTTAACTCCTTAACTTCTTAACTCCTCAAAATATGATGACTTACCTAATAATTATTAATACGATAAATATTTTCCATCGGAAATTTTATTTATTCGCCATAATCATTTAACTTTGCAAAAGTTTCCAATAGAAAATAACAACCATAAAAAAAATGAATAGCCGTATGAAAATCATCATTGTAGGAGGTGTGGCAGGAGGAGCCACAGCAGCGGCACGCATCCGCCGAAACACAGAGAAAGCGGAAATCATCTTGCTGGAAAGAGGTGCATATATCTCGTATGCCAACTGCGGCCTGCCTTATTATATAGGTGGCGTCATCGAAGACCGTGACCGGCTCTTCGTACAAACTCCCGAAGCATTCGGAAAGCGCTTCAACATTGACGTGCGCATCCATTCGGAAGCAACAGCTATCGACCTGAAGCGGAAAGAAGTGACCATCCGCACCGCCGACGGAACTATCTATCAAGAAAATTACGACAAGCTGTTGCTCTCGCCGGGAGCCTCGCCTGTGCGCCCCCCACTGAAAGGCATCGACTCGGAAGGTATCTTCACGCTCCGGAACGTGAACGACACGGACCGCATCAAGCAATATCTGACCGGGAAGCAGGTGAAGCGCGCCGTGATTGTGGGCGGAGGATTCATCGGCCTGGAGATGGCAGAGAACCTGGTACATGCCGGCGTGGAGGTATCGGTCGTGGAGATGGCGGACCAGGTTATGGGCCCCATCGACTACTCCATGGCCGCACTGGTACATGAACACTTGCAACAGAAGGGGGTAAAACTCTACCTGAGCCAGGCCGTGGAGGCTTTTGAACGGACAGACACAGGACTGGACGTCGCTTTCCAATCCGGCCTGCACCTGCAAACCGACTTGGTAATCCTCTCCATCGGCGTACGTGCCGAGACCCGGCTGGCATCGGAAGCCGGCTTGAAACTGGGCGAAATGAAAGGCATCTATGTCAACGAATACCTGCAGACTTCGGACGAATCAGTCTATGCGGTAGGCGATGCCATAGAGTTTCCGCATCCACTCACGGGCAAGCCCTGGCTGAATTTCCTGGCCGGCCCTGCCAACCGACAGGCACGCATCGTGGCAGACAACCTGGTCTTCGGCAACCGGATGAAATACGAAGGCTCCATCGGTACGTCCATAGCCAAGGTATTCGACCTGACGGTGGCCTCTACCGGACTCCCGGCCAAACGATTGAAGCAGATGGGCATTGATTATCTCACGGCCACGACACATTCAGGATCCCACGCCGGCTATTATCCGGGCGCCTTGCAGATGGCCATCAAAACGACTTTCTCGCCCAAGGACGGGCGACTTTATGGAGCACAGATTGTAGGGCGCGACGGAGTAGACAAACGGATAGACGAATTCGCACTGGTCATCAAGCAAGGCGGAACGGTGTACGACCTGACCCGGCTGGAGCATGCCTATGCCCCACCCTTCTCCTCGGCCAAAGACCCGGTGGCCATCGCCGGCTATGTAGCCGGAAATGTCCTGAGCGGAAAGATGACGCCCCTGTATTGGCGCGAACTGAAGGATGCAGACCTGAGCCAAGCGACCTTGGTGGATGTGCGTACTGCCGATGAATTCGAGTTGGGAGCTATCCCCGGAGCCCTCAATCTGCCACTGGACGAATTGCGGGAACACCTGGACAAAATCCCCCGCGACAAGCCCATATGGGTGTATTGCGGCATAGGCCTGCGCGGATACCTGGCCAGCAACCTATTGAAGGATAACGGGTTTAAGAATGTGCGCAACCTGATAGGCGGCCTCAAGACATACAAGGCGGCCACTACGCCTATATATCCGCCTGCCGAAAGCGGGACTTGCGCGTCTGCCCCGGAAGAAAGCCAGGCAACAGGCGCCTGCACACGGGCCGACGGACCTGTTGTGGAAAGGGTCATCAGCGTCGATGCCCGCGGCGTGCAATGCCCCGGTCCCATCCTGAAACTGAAGAAGGGCATGGAAAGCCTGCAACCCGGACAATGCCTGGAGATAAGCGCGACGGATGCCGGATTTCCACGCGATGCAGAAGCATGGTGCCGGACAACCGGGCACCGCCTCCTCTCGAAAACGGAAGAAAACGGCGTGTACCGGGTGCGCATCATCAAAAAAGAAGGAACTACCCCCCAGCCAAGCGCCTCCCCGGCTAGCGGAAGGAAAGGCAAGACTTTTATTCTGTTCAGCGATGACCTGGACAAAACTTTGGCCACGTTTGTCCTGGCCAACGGAGCGGCAGCTACGGGCGAGAAGGTAACCATATTCTTCACGTTTTGGGGACTGAACGCCATCAAGAAAGAACGGAAACCCGCGGTACAGAAAGATTTCTTCGGCAAGATGTTCGGCTGGATGCTCCCGTCCGACTCACGAAAGCTGAAGTTGTCCAAGATGAATATGCTGGGCATCGGCGCGAAGATGATGCGGCACCTGATGAAGCTGAAAGGAGTGGACTCGCTGGAGTCTCTCCGCCAACAGGCCATCGACAATGGCGTGGAGTTCATTGCCTGCCAGATGTCCATGGATGTAATGGGCGTGAAACGCGAGGAATTGTTGGATGGCGTAAGCATCGGCGGAGTAGCCACGTATATGAACCGAGCCGATGAAGCGAATGTGAACTTGTTTATTTGAGTTTAAAATTTGGAAGGAGTTAGAGGGAGTTATCGATTCGCTCAAGGAGTTAGAAGGAGTTATCGATTCGCTCAGGGAGTTAAAGGCCAATACCTTTGGCAGGTTATCGCCGGACCAACTATTGGCCTCTAACTCCCTCTAACTCCTTCTAACTCCCTCTAACTCCCTTAATAAATAAAAGAATAATGGAAAAAATTCAATGTATCTGTTTGATGAGAGACCTGATGAAGGTTCTCGCCGAATTGGAGCACCAATTGGAAGAGACCCACGGGGTAACCCTGAACGAAGCAATGGTGCTCTGCAGCATCGGAGACGAGACCATATCGGCCGGAAACATCATAACCTGCACAGGCATGACGCCCTCGCACGCCTCCAAAACCATCCGCTCGGCGGAAGACAAGGGATTGCTTACCCGCAGGCTCGGAGAACAGGACAAACGCCAGATGTATTTCGGCCTGACCCGTAAGGGGAAAAACTGCTTGAAACGCATCAAGGAACAAGGGCTGGAGATACCGGAATGGCTGGCATCCCTACTCCGAACCGGACAGGAATGAGGAGAAGGAGGGGGAATATACCCTCATTTCCCCTCTACGGAGACAATGCGCCCCATCTTATAGGTGCCCCGGCGCAACACGGTGCCGTTTTCGTCGGTTTCCACAAAGGGGCCATCCTTTTTGCCCTGCTTGAAGAAGCCCTCGTAACGGTGTCCGTTCTTGCTGGTCTCTACCCCGCTTCCCTCCTGATAGCCGTCTACGAAACCGCCGGTGTATTGCGAGCCGTCGGCCATCTTCAGCGTGCCCTGGCCGTTGAACTTATCATCCTTCCATTCGCCCTCGTAAGAATCGCCCACACTCCAGCGGTAGGTTCCCGTTCCGTGGCGCATGTTGTCCTTCCATTCGCCCTCATAGACGGCCCCGTTGGCCCAGGTGAAGGCTCCACTCCCCTCCTTCAGCCCGTTCTCAAAATGGCCCACATACTTGTCGCCGTTGGCGTAATAGTAGATGCCTTCCCCCGTGCGCTCGCCCTGCACATAGTCGCCCTCATAACGCTCGCCGGTGTGGAAGAAATAAATGCCCCGTCCGTCTTGTATGTCGTCGGCCCAATGGCCCACATATTTATCTCCGTTGGCATAGCAGAAAGTACCCGTGCCCTGGCGCACGTCCCCCATCCACTCGCCCTCATAACTGCTCCCGTCGTTCCACGTCAGCTTGCCCTGGCCTTCCTTTTTGTCCGCATGCCACGTACCGACATATTCCGACCCGTTCTTCCACGTATAGGTGCCTTCGCCCTCGCGCTTGTCATAGGCCCAATTGCCTCGGTACACATCGCCGTTGTAGTAATACATCGTTCCCTCGCCATGCTGGAAGTCCTTATACCACAGGCCGTCATAGCGGTTGTTGTTGGTGAAGTAATAGATGCCATGCCCGTGCTGCTGGTCTTGATACCACTCCCCGTCATAACGCTCGCCGTCCGTAAAGGAATAGATGCCGTGTCCTTCGCGCTTTCCCTTCACATAGTCGCCCTCGTACGTATCTCCGCTCTTGAACACGGTCTTTCCCCGCCCATTGGGTTTGCGGCCCTTCATCTCGCCGGTATAGACCGACCCGTCCTTGAACGTATAAGTACCGATCTTGATTTCCGAAGAGAAAATCCCTTTTACCTTACCGAAAAAACCTTCCTTCTGCTGTTCCTGGGCGCCCACACAGGCGGGAACGGCCAGAGCCAATGCAAGCGCCGCTATATAAAATCTTCTCATAATCAATTATCTAAAAAAACACTAAAATTCCATTCTCTTCATAGACGGAAAAAGCAGGAGCAAAGTTACAATTTATCCCCAAAAATCCGGGAGGAAAGCCTGTTTTTTAGGAGAAATTTTCCCCGCAGACGACTGCTTTTAGGTTTTCTTTACACAAATATTTTTGGGCCAGCGATTGCAGTTCATCCGAGGTAACGGTTTCTATGGCCTCTACGATGCCCGTAAAATAAGATTTGTCCAAACCGGAGATGTGGATGAATATCCACGCGTCCGAAAGCGAAAAGACCGACTCGTAGCTGCGGCACATCTCGCCCAGCATGTAGTTGCGCACCCGCTCCAACTCTTCTCCGGGCACCCGTTCCTCGCGCAAGCGGTCCATCTCCGCCTGCACTTCCCTCCACAAGGGTCGCACGTATTGCGGGGCGGTATCCGCCGATATGGTCAGCACGCCTTCGTCCGGATAGGGCAGCAGGGTGGCTGATATGCCGTAGGTATAGCCCTTCTGCTCGCGGATGTTGGACATCAGGCGGCTTCCGAAATATCCGCCGAACAGGGTCACCAGCACGCGCAGCTTCAGGTAATCCGGATGATGCTGGTTCAAGGAGAGCATCCCCATCCGGATGGCGTTCTGCGCCGCTCCCTCCCGCTTCAGGAAGCGGGTATCCTCCGGGCCGCCCGCTGGGCGGAAGCGTCCGTGTCCGGCCGGCGCCTGCAGGACGCCCCCGAACGGCTCCTGCCCGAAGTGTTCCTCCACCAGGCGCAGGCAACGCCCGTCGATCCGCCCGGCCAGGTAGATGGAGCAGTGCGCCGAATGGTAATAGCGGTCATAGAAATGCCGCAACACCCCGGGCGTCAGGCGGCGGTAATCATCCTCGCACAAGACGTGCCCCAGGGGATGTCCGGCTCCGAAGAGGAGGTTCATCAAGGCCCGCCCGGCCAGGTACTCGGCCTTCGAGGAATTGACCAGGAACTGGCGGATGTTCGTCTCCAGCACCACCTTCAGTTCCTTCTCCGGGAAGAGCGGTTCCTTGACCACGGACTCCAGCACCGCCAGCGTTTCGGGCAGATACTTGCCCAGGGAGTAAAGCGTCAGGTAGGTATATTCCGCCGCACTGGCCAGCTCGAGCCACGCGCCGTAGTAGTCCAGGCGCTCGGCTATCTCGCCGGATGAGAACCGGACCGTGCCTTCGCGCAGCATCCGGTTGGTAAACAGGGCCTGCAAGGGGAGTTCCTGCTGCCAACGCCCTCCCTCGAACAGCAGATCAATGCGCACGACGTCGCTCTCGCCCGCATCGAACACGTAGACGGGAATGCCGTTGGGCATCCGCACGCATGCCGGTTCGCGGACCGGCGAATGGGCGGGCTTGCATATGGGGGGAGGGGAAGTTCGATCGGGCATTTGAAAAAACGTTTTTAGGTGAGTGATTATTTTGATTGTTTAATAGGAGTTCAATTCTTCAGACGCAGATGACGCTGATGCCGCTGATTTATAATCTTTGATAAGGGATAATCAGTCAACAAATAAATGAATCTGCGTTATCCGCGTCATCTGCGTCTGAAGAGATGCCACCCGTGTGTACTACGGCTCGCCGGCTTACTATCGGCTTAACTCCTTAACTCCTACTTAACCCATGTGCCTCTCCCGCAAGAACCGCTCCGCGCGCTCCAGGTCCTGGGGCGTGTCGATGCCGATAGTCTCTACGTCCGTGAGCCCCACCTTGATGGAATAGCCGTTCTCCAGCCACCGGAGTTGCTCCAAAGACTCGGCCAGTTCGAGGGGGGACTGGGGGAGCGCGGTAATCTCCTGCAAGACTTCGGCCCGATAGGCATAGAGGCCGATGTGCTTGTAGTAGGTGTGGTGCGAGAGCCATTCGGAGCGCTCCACGTTGCGCAGATAGGGGATGACGGACCGGCTGAAGTAGAGCGCTTTCATCGAGGCGTCCACCACGACCTTGGGCGAATTGGGATTTTCCAGAGCCTCGGGCCCGTCTTCGCATGAAAAGGGCTTCACCAGGGTGGCTATTTGCGTGGAAGCGTCCTCGAAGCAGGCCTTCACCGCCTCGAGTTGGGAGCGCCGGATGAAAGGCTCGTCGCCCTGGATGTTCACGACGATGTCATAGCCCCGGCCCACTTTCTCGTAGGCTTCGCGGCAACGGTCCGTCCCGCTCTTGTGATGCACCGAGGTCATCACGACTTTGCCTCCGAACGCGCGCACGGCGTCGGCTATGCGCTCGTCGTCGGTAGCTACCCAGGCATCGTCCAACACGCCGGACACCTGGCCATATACCCGCTCTATCACCGTCTTTCCTCCCAGCAGGGCCAGGGGCTTGGCCGGGAAACGCGTGGATGCGTAGCGGGCTGGTATGATTCCTATGTATTTCATTGTATGTATATGTTTTTTTAAAGTAGTTATAGGGAGTTATAGGGAGTTATAGGGAGTTAGAGGTCGATAGTTGGTCCGGCGGGAGGTGAACGGAAAGGTATCGGCCTCTAACTCCCTGAGCGAAGCGATAACTCCCTTTAACTCCTTCTAACTCCCTTGAGCGAAGCGATAACTCCCTCTCACCCTCCCTCCATTTCTTCCAGTTCTTTCACTCCCCGCTCCACATAGTCCCGTTTCCAGTCTTCGGCCTTATAGACCAGCCCGTCGCAGGCCAGCAGGTCGATGTCCAGGCGGACGATCTCCCGCTCCTTCTCGCCGGGCAGGCGGCCGGCCTCCCGTTCGATGGCCTTCAGGCGGGAGCAGACCTCGCACTGTTCCCAGTCGGACACGAAACGGGCCAGCTGGTTGCTGAAGGGGGCGGTCCGGCGGAGGGCCAGGGGCTGCGTCTCTTCCTCGTGCGAGAAGCGGATGTCGGGGAAGGATTCCGCCAGGCGCCGGCGGGCCAGGGCCAGGTTGGCTTCGCGCTCTTCGTTGCTTCCTATGCAAACCGTATATACCATCTTTTCCGTCCTCCTCTCCCGTCAGTTAAAGAATTCGTCCAGGCCCTCGACGGGTTCGTCGCCCTCGAAGATGCCTTCGTTCACCGCATCATTGGCGCAGGGGTCGTAGTTGGGCGGGAGCTGGAAGGTCTCGTTCTCGTCATAACCCAGGCTCTTGTCGGCAAAGACCTTGTTCATGAACTTCGCCCAGATGGGCAGCGCGGTAGAAGCACCCTGACCGTGGAGCATGGTGTCGAAGTGGATGTCGCGGTCTTCACCGCCGAACCAGCATCCGGAGACGAGCGAGGGGGTGAAGCCCATGAACCAGCCGTCAGCGTGGAGATTGGTGGTACCCGTCTTGCCGCCCATGTCCGCCTTGATGCCATAGCGGAAGCGCACGCGGCCACCCGTGCCTTCGTTGATGACAGCACGGAGCATCACGAGCATCTTGTAGGCGCTGGACGCGCTGATGACCTCCTGCATCTGCGGGGCGAAGGTGGCCACCACGTTGCCCTCGCTGTCCTCGATGTGGGTGACGAAGAGGGGCGCCACGCGGATGCCCTTGTTGGGGAAGGCGGTGTAGGCGCTGACCATTTCACCCACAGACACCTCGCAAGGACCGAGGCAGAGGGAGACGGAGGGGAAGATGTCCTGGTTGCGCAGGCCGAAGTTGTGGAGCAGGCGTTTCAGTTCGTAGGGATTGAGCTTGCTCATCAGGTAGGCCGTAATCCAGTTGTCCGAGTTGGCCAGGCCCCACTTCAGGGTGACCATCTCGCCCAGACGTTTCTTGTTGGAATTGTTGGGCGTCCAGGGAATGCCGTTCTCGTCCATCAGGGTATATTGCACATGCCTGGCTTCGTCGCAGGGCGAGAAGCCGTTCTCCATGGCCAGCGTGTAGACGTATGGCTTCACCGTGGAGCCTATCTGGCGGCGTCCCACCATGGCCATGTCATACTGGAAATAGTGGTAGTTGGGGCCACCCACGTAGGCTTTGACGTGGCCGTTGTGCGGGTCCATCGACATGAATCCGGCACGGAGGAAATACTTGTAGTAGCGGATGGAGTCCATCGGCGTGAGCACCGTGTCCTTCACCATCTCGTCATTCTCCCACGTGAAGACGGACATCTCTTGCGGAGTATTAAAGGCTTTCTGAATCTCGGCTTCGCTCTTGCCCAGCTTCTTCATGATGCGGTAGCGGTCGGACTGGCGCATGGCACGATCCAGGATTTCATCCACCTGCTCTTGCGTGAGGCGGAAGGTGTAAGGAGCCTTCTTGGCGCCTTTCTTGTCCTTGAAGAAGTAGGGTTGCATCTCGCGGAGGTGTTCGGTGACGGCCTCTTCGGCATATTGCTGCATGCGCGAATCGAGGGTCGTGTGGATTTTCAATCCGTCCGTATAGAGGTTATAGGGCTTGCCGTCCTTCTTGAAGTTCTTGTTGCACCAGCCGTAGAGGGGATTGGTCTCCCAGTCGATGGAGTCCTCGTAGAACTGCTGCATCTGCCAGCCGCGGTAGTTGGACTTGACGGGCTTCTTGGCGGTCATCACCCCGCGCAGGTATTCGCGGAAATAGGTGGCCAGGCCCTCCTTGTGGTCCACGCGGTTGTAGTGCAACGTGAGGGGAAGGGCTTGGAGCGAGTCGCACTCGGCCTGGGTCAGGTAGCCCGCCTTGCGCATCTGGTCGAGCACCACATTCCTGCGTCCGCGCGTCTGCTCCTTGCGGCGCAGGGGGTTGTAGAGCGAGGGGTTCTTGCACATGCCCACCAGGGTGGCGGCTTCTTCTATCTTCAGGTCCTTGGGCTGGCAGCCGAAGTAAGTATGGGCGGCGGTCTTGATGCCCACGGCGTTGTTCAGGAAGTCGAACTTGTTGAGGTACATCGTCAGGATTTCCTCCTTCGTGTAATAGCGCTCCAGCTTGACCGCGATGACCCACTCGATGGGCTTCTGGAACAGGCGCTCCATCACGTTGTCCGCCCCGGGCGAATAGAGCTGCTTGGAGAGCTGCTGGGTGATGGTGCTGCCGCCGCCCGCGTTCTTCTGCATCAGGATGCCGCGCTTCAGGATGGCGCGGAACAGGGCCTTGGCGTCGATGCCCGAGTGGTCGGCGAAACGCACGTCCTCCGTGGCGATGAGGGCATGGATGAGGTTGGGCGGCAATTCGTCGTAGCCCACGTAGACGCGGTTCTCCTTACTATACGAATAGGTGCCCAGGGCCTTCCCGTCGGCGGACAGGACTTCGGTGGCAAACTTGTAGTTGGGATTCTCCAGGTCCTCCACCGGAGGCATGTAGCCAATCCATCCCTTCGCGATGGAATAGAACACGACCACGCAGGCCAACACGCAGAGGATGAGGAATATCCACAGGGCAATTATGATTTTCTTTATCATGGGTCTGATGATGCTTATTTCATTGGTCCGGGCAAAGATACGAATTTATTTTGGAATACGCCCCATGCCTCGGAAAAAAGCGGCCCGGGAATGGATGCCCGCCCGCGTGGAGGCGACACAAATCGCTTATACTAAACAAGTTAAGCAAGCGGAATGAAAGGATGATTTTAGCGGCGTGATTCTTCAGACGCTGATGACGCGGATGACGCGGATTCATTACGCGTGATGAATTTGTGCATTTTCACATCAGATGCAGGCAATATAAACTAAAAAGAATAATTTACAAAAACAGCCACGGCCTCCTTAAATACTAACAAGAAAATATTTACCATCCAAGCACCTGCACACAACGTTACGGCGTTACAGCGTTACAGTTGTTACAGTTACAGTTAGCACAATGGGCAAAAACCGCCACGCCACGAAAAGGAGATTAATAATAGCTGACATGGCCGGTCTCAAGATCAGACTCTGCTTACTGGATTTTTAAACATGCCAGTGTGCTAGTTGACAGCCACCTACACGATTTTCTTCCATTATTACGGGACGTACAAAAGGAACGAAACGCCGCGGCCATTAAGATGATTGCCGAAACCGATCGCCGCCTTCATCCACCGCGAGGTGTCCGACGGCATCATCGCCCCGGGCTATGCC
>DHKFC23501__coassemble_1755_pt1 | contig 10618 bp, 6 predicted proteins | sample DHKFC23501__metabat2_low_PE_030 | metagenome-assembled genome bin DHKFC23501
AAAGATTATAGATCAGCGGCATCTGCGTCATCTGCGTCTAAAGAATTAAATTCCTGTTTATTCCGCCTTGATGGCTTCCGCCGGGTTCAGCCGCGCTATCTTCCCGATGCGGAACACCACCGTCAGCGCCGTGACCAGCGCGACGGCCAGGAAGATGCCCAGCCAGAACAGCGGCCCGTAGCTGAAGAAGGCCACGTAGGCCGTCTGCCATTCGCGCAGCACCAGGTAGACGAGCGGGAAGGCCACGGCTGCCGACCCCGCCAGCAACCAGCCGTACATCCGTGCGAAAAGCAGGAAAATCTGCCGGCGGCCCGCGCCGTTGACCTTGCGGATGGCCACCTCCTTGCGGCGCCGCTCCGTGTCCAGCGTGATGGCGGCATAGACGCCCAGCAGCGTCACCACGATGCACACCAGGGCAAAGAACAGGACGAGGCTTTGCAACTCGGACTCCATCCGGCACTCCGCCTCCAGCTCCTGTTGCAGGGTGGATACCTCTGCCGGGATGCTGGGCGGGAGCGTCTCCGTCAGCACGGCGACGGCATGGGCGCGCACGGCATCGGTCTGGCCGGGACGGCACTTCAGGTAGCAGTGGCCGGTGTAGTCGTCCGGCTTCCGGAACCGGTAGAAGGTGCCCTGCCGCCGGTCCCATCCCCGGGGCGGCGCGTAGGCGCGGACGGCCAGTTCGTCCACCACGCCGCACACGGTGACGGGGTCGGAGTTCCACGGATAGAGGGCCATGCCCATCGGCTCTTTCCCGGTCCGGCGGGCCAGGTCTGCGGCAAACTTCGTGTCAATCACAATCTCCGTGGAGTCGCGCATCGTCCTTCCTTGCCGGAACGGCAGGTTCATGAAGCGGAAGAAGTCGGGCGAGACCCGGTGGTAGAGCAATTCGAAGCGTTGCTCCTTGTCCTGCCAGTTGTCCGGGCTCAGGCCGGTGCCCCACATCCCCTTGGTATAGGTCTCGTCCGCCGTCAGGCAGTCTTCCACGCCGGCGTGTTGCTTCAGGCGGTCGATGAGCGCCAGTTTGTCCGCCTCCTCCATGAAGGAATAATGTACCGGGATGCTCAGTATCTCGCTCTTCTGCCGTTCGGACAGGGAACTGAACATGACGGAAGCGGCTGTCCGGGTCTGCAGATAGAGGGCAACGGCCAGCGCGACGAACACCCAGCACACCAGGAACTGCACGCCCAGCAGCGTGTTGCGCACACCGTGCTTCCGGCCCCGGCTCACCCGCTCCGTCCCCCGGATGCCGGTCTGGATGGGGATGCGGCAGGCGTAGGCCACGGTGCCCGCGCAGACCATGCCCGTCAGCAGCAGGACGGCGGCCAGGTATTGTGCGCATTGCCCCAGCAGCACCCCGCGCTCGATGTCCAGGCTGAATGAACCCAGAAAGATGTGCAGGTGCGAGGCAGCCAGTTCCGCCAGGCAGCCCGTGACCAGGAAGGCCAGCAGCACCGTCAGTCCCGCCTGGGTGAAGAGCAGGCCCAGCAATTGCCGTCCCCGGCTGCCCGTCACGCGGCGCAGCGAGTATTCGCGCAGGCGGTTCAGGTAGGAGCCGCAGGCGAGGTTAAAGAAGTTGACCAGCCCCACCAGCAGGATGAGCGTGCCCAGTGCCAGGGCGATGACGGCAAAGAGCCGGTAGGGGCCTTCCTGCCAGAACAGCCGGCCGAAGGGCACGGCCACGACCGGGCTTTCTTCGGGGCCGAAAGACGCTTTCAGGTTCTCCTGCCGGAAGCGGCCGGTGAGCTGTGCCGGCGTGATGCCGGGCCGGAGCAGGGCCAGCAGCTTGCCGCTCAGGATATAGTCGGCTTCGCGGAACAGGTGCAGGTAGCTCACCTCGTCGTTCATCGTCAGCAGGTCCACGGGCTGCATCTCCGTCAGGGTGTTGTTGACGGGCAGGTCCTTGACGACGGCCTGCACGCTGTAGGCTGCGTTGCCCTTCACTTCGGCGCCGCCGGACGAAGCCACCTGTCGTGTGTTGGTCAGCACCATGCGGCACCCGATGGCCTCGGCGGGATGGTCGAACAGGCGGGTGGCCAGGCGTTCGGTCAGGATGATGGCATTGGGTGTGTGCGCCGCCGTTTCCCACGAGCCGGCCAGCACCTCCGCCCCGAACACCCGTTGGAAACTGCTGTCCACCTCCAGCGTGGCCAGTCCCTGGTAGGGCAGTTCCCGGCCCGAGGGCAGGGTCAGCGTGTAGTCCCGCTTCTCCGAGACATTCACGTAGGTGACGGCCTCCACGCCCGCGGGCAGTTGGGCCGCCAGGCGGTGGGCCAGGGGGATGCAGGCGCCGCCGTATGGCTCGCCGAATTCGTTCTCCAGCTGGATGTCCGCGATGCGGTCGCGGTTCTCAAAACAGCTGTCCGTGTCCAGGATGAACCGCCCCACGTAGAGGCAGATGCTGAAGCAGAGCAGGCACACGCCCAGCCCCACGATGCTGATCAGGTTTTGCGTCCGGTATTTCAGCAGTTGCCGGACGGCGACTTTCAGGTAGTGTAGTATCATATATGCGTTTGTTTAAAATGATAATTTATCGGTGTGATTCTTTAGACGCAGATGACGCGGATGACGCAGATTCATTTTCTTTATTGACTGATTATCCGTTATCAAAGATTATAGATCAGCGGCATCTGCGGCATCTGCGTCTAAAGAATTAAATTCCTATTCGTTTATCCGGCAGTACCCCCGTCCGTGCTTCGCGGTATCCCCGCTTGTGTCCGGGGATACCTCCGCCCGCGTCCGGCGGTACCGCTGTCCGAAGCCTATTCGCGCTTCAGCGCATCCACGGGATTGGCGGAGGCAGCCCGTCGCACTTGCCACCACATCGTGCCCAGCGACAGCGCGCCCACCACGGCCAGAGCCGCGAGGAACATCCAGGCGTGCAGCGGCATCTTCACCACGAAGGCCGCCGTGTAGCGGTGGATGATGTACCAGGCCAGGGGCACCGACACCACGAAGGCCGCGCCCAGCACCCGGGCATACTTGCGGAAGAGCAGGCGGTAGAGGTCGCGCCGCTTGGCGCCGTTCACTTTGCGGATGGCTATCTCGCGGTAGCGTTGGCGCAGGTCGAAGAGCGACACGCCCAGCAGCCCCAGGCAGGACACCAGGATGGCTATCAGGGCAAAGGCGCTGCTGATGTAGGCCACACGCCGGTCGTTGTCATAAATGGCCGCCACCTGGTCGGAGAGGCGCGTGCAGGCGAAGTCGTCCGAATGGTAGATCTCCTGTACTGTCTTGCGCAGGTAGTCCGTCAGGTCGCGTTCGTGACCGGGGGTGACGGAGAGGGCCCATTCGTCGCCGTTCACAAAATCCTGTAGGATGAATGCCATAGGTTGCCGTCCCAGTGAGAGGTGTCCCTGGCAGTAATCGTCCGCCACGGCGGCGACGGGCATCAGTTCCGTGCCTCCTTCCATGACCCGGCCGTCCGCAGCGACGAAAATCCATAACGCCGACTCGCTGCGCACGAAGGCTTCCTCGCGGTTTTGGTAGCCGAACATTTCCATCGCCCGGCGGTTGAGCACCATCTGTTCTCCTCCTCCCTCCAGGCTGCCTTCCAGCAGGGGGATGTCGTAGAAACTGAAGAAGTCCCTGGAGACGAAGAGCGTGTTCATGGAGACCTTTTCCCCGCGGTCGTTCAGCAGTGTGGCGAGGAATCCCTGTGCCAGCACGCCGTCCTTCCCGATGGCCAGTGCCTTGTCCACGTAGGGACAGGATTTGACCCGGCGGTTCACTTCTTGGATGCGGCCAATCTCTTTCTGTCTTTCCTCTTCGCTATTCGTATAGAAACTATGGCTCCGGGGGCTGAGGTTGGCATGTACGATGCCTTCCGTGCGGAAGCCCGGCGGTGTGTCCAGCCACACGTGCAACTGGCGGATGAAGTAGACGGACAGTACCAGCAGGAGCAGCGTCACGAGGTATTGCAGGAAGAGGAAACTCATGCGCACCGTTACCGACTGGCGGCTGGTGCCGATGGTGTGCAGCGACAGCATGGGCGGGCGGTAGTTGTAGCGCAGGTAGGGGTAGAGCGATGTCAGCAGGGGGAAAAGCAGGAGGAACCCGGCGAGCAGCCAGGCATCGAAGGCGGTATGCCCCAAGGCATCGCCCGACAACCATTCCAGCAAGGGCTGCCCCACCTCCACCAGTGCCCCGGCGGGCAAGAGGGCCGCGGCGCAGAGCAGGAAGTTTTCGGTATAAATCTGCAGGAAGAGGGGCAGGCGGTGCAGGCCGAAGACCTTCTTGATGCCGTATTCCTTGCTGCGCTTCATCATCAGCACCATGTAGAGGTTGACGAAGTTGAGCATCCCCACCAGCAGCAGGAGCACTGTTACGCCTGTCAGCAGGCGGAGGTAGCGTGGGTTGCCCCGGCTGCGCATGAGGCGGTTTTGCTCATCGTAGGTGGTTTGGTCGAAGTAGAAATCCTCCAGGGTGAGGTATCGGTAGCGTATCTGTTGTCCCAGTTGGCGTACGTTGTCGCTGCTGTTTTGCAGCGGGCGATAGACGTTGGCTTGCCGGTTGATGGCGGGCAGGTCCACGGAAGGGAGCACGTGCAGCAGTTCCCACGGCATCCGGTTCCAATGTTCCATGCAATCGTAGTTCACCACCAGGTCGAAGCGGAAGGTGGTCTTGCAGGTCGGCTCCCCAATCACGCCCCGCACCGTCAGGGTCTTGCCGGCATAGTTCAGCGTCCGCCCCACGGGATTCTTATGTCCGAAGAGGCGGCGGGCGCAGGCCTCGGTCAGCACGGCGTCCGTGGGGGTGTGCAAAGCCGCCTCGCCCACCCGCACGGGGTAGCGGAAGAGGTGGAAAAAGGTGGAGTCGGCAGCCAGCACATGGGCCTGGTGGATGCTTTCGTCTTGCTGCACCTGGTCGTCCTGCAGCAGGACGAGCCGGCATCGCTCCAGAATCTGGCTGTCGGCAATGTAGGTGGTGTCCCGGACAATCCAGTCGGGGTCCAGTATCGTGGGAATGATGTTGCCGTCGATATCCTGCAGGGGAATGACGGTGTGCCCGCGGTCCACGCAGTGCGTGTCCACCGTGTACTCGCGATGCAGGTAGCGGGCCAGCAGGATGCAGCAGCCCAGGCTCAGGGCCAGCCCGGCGATGTTGATAAAGGTGTAAGCTTTGGCACGCATCAGGTGGCGGGCCGCGTATTTCAGGGTTTTCATAACCAGTAATTCCCTTTCTTTATTTCTTAATTCTCAATTTTTAATTCTTCATTCTTCATTTAACAATCACCAGTTCCTCCGCCTCGCCAAAGTTAGCATATCCCGTGGTAATCACCCAATCGCCGGGCTGCAAACCGTCCGTCACCTCGTATTGCTGCGGGTTCTGGCGGCCGATGGTCAGGGGCACGCGGCGGGCGCGGGTGCGGTCGGCATTGAGGCGGTAGATCCATTGTCCGGCGGTGGCCTGGTAGAAGTCGCCGCGGCGGATGACCAGCGCCTCTTCGGGTTGCCCCAGTTCTATCTGTACGCGGAAGCTCTTGCCCACGCGCACGTTGTCCGGCAGGGAATCGGTGGTGAACACCAGGTCCACGTCGAACGTGCGGTCCTTCACCTCGGGCACTACCTTCGACACGCGCAGCGGGTAGCGCCGTCCCTGGTAGGTGATGGCGGCGGGCAGGCCGGTGGTGACGCGGTCTATATAGTATTCGCTCAGGGCGGTGTGTATCTTGTATTGGTCCAGCACCTTCACCTCGGCAATGTTTTCGGCGGCGGCCACTTGCTGCCCGGGCACCACCTTGACGAAGCTCAGTTGCCCGTCCGCGGGGGCTGTCACCACCAGGCCGTCCAGGCGTCGGCGGGCACGCTCGTACTTCTTGCGTTCGCGCTCGCGGTCGTTGCGCAGGAGGTCGCGGCGGATGAGGTTGACGGCCGAGTCGTGGCGCAGGCTCTCGCGTTCCAGGCGGGCGGTCTCCAGCTTGAAGCGGTATTCGGCTTCGGCCACTTCCAGTTGGGCCTTGCTCTTGACGCCCATGGCATATTCCTCCTGGTCCAGGCGGAAGGTCTTGCGCAGGCTCTCCAGTTCGTACTCCGTTTGCAGGGCCTGCTTCCGGAGGGTGATGCGCTGCTGTTCCATCTCGATTTCTTTCTCCCGGTAGGTGAAGAGCTGCTTCTCCCACTCGTCGCGCTGGTCCTCGATGTCGCGCAGCAGTTCGGGATTGTCCAGCACGAGGATGGTGTCGCCCTTGCGCAGGAGGCTGCCTTCTTCGGCCACGATGCGCTGCACGCTGCCCGCCTCGCCGGCGTTGACCAGGATGGTGAGGATGGGTTGGACGAGGCCTTCCACGTCGACGTATTCCAGGAACTTGTCGTTCTTCACTTCGCAGATCTGGATGTCTTCCAGCGGGACGCGCAGGCGACGCGGACCCAGGGAGAGGATGATGACGTAGACGAGCAGTCCGGCGAAGGCGGCTCCGCCCAGGAGGTAGTAACGGTACCGGATGTACCACGGTTTCTTTTCCAGTTGTATGTCCATGATGATAACGGGTAATGGTCAATGGTTAATGATTAATGATTAATGGTTAATGGTTGCCTATGGTGATGGCGTTGTCAATCGTGAGGGCGTCCTCCAGCGTCCGGCCGTGCTCGAAGTCGTAGAGCGTGAGGCTGCGCAGGGTGTAGAACAGGCTCCAGTATTCGTTCAGCGAGGCGATGTAGTTGCGGCGTGCCGCGTCTTTCTCGCTGACGGAGGCGTTGAGGTCCAGCACGGACGACTTGCCCAGCAGGTAGAGCCTGCGCGCCACCTCGGCCCGCCGTTGGGCAGTGCGGTCGGTGCGGGCCGCGATGCGTACGCGCTGTCCTTGCAGGTTGAACTGCTTCACCAGCTTGCGCACGTTCAGCTGGAAGTCGGTCTTGTCCTGTTCCACCTGGGTGCGGACCAGGTCGCGGTTGGAGCGTGCCACGCGCACTTGTCCCTTGCCCCGCCCCCAGTCCAGGATGGGGAGGGAGATGCTGAGGCTGACGTACTGTTGGTTCAGGGGGTCGCGGTAGGCATCGCGCAGCTTGTCGCCCGTCTGGGTCAGGCCGAAGCGCAGGTAGATGTCGGCCTTCAGTCCGGCGTTGGCGCGGGCGTTGGCCACGTTGCTCTCGCTCTCCAGTTGCCGGCGTTGCATGTTGAGGATGTCGGGGCTGTTGGCGTTGGCCAGCAGCAGGGCTTCTTCCAGGTTGACGATGAAGTCGGGGATGGAGTCGTCCACCACCACCTGCAGGTCCGTGTCCTCGCGGATGCCGAGGTAGGAACGCAGCTCCTGCATGGCGTTTTCCACTTCGATGCGGGCGTTCATGCAGTTGGTTTCCTCGTTCAGCTTGTTCACCTCCAGTTGCAGCATTTCGTTCTCGCTGATGGTGCCGATGTCATAGCGTCCCTGCGCATAGGCGTAGAGGGTGTCGGCGTGGGCGTAGTTGGTGGTGGCTATTTCGAGGTTGCTCTGTGCCGTGGCCAGGTCGAAGAACTTCTGGGTGGCGGTGGCGGCCACCAGTTCCAGGGTCTCCACATAGGTCTTGCGCGCCTCCTCGTAGCGCACCGGCTCGATGCGTTTGTCCCACTTCAGGCTGTTGTAGCCGAAGAGGCTCTGCCGGTAGCCCACCATCACGGGCGAGGTCTGCCACGACGAGGTGTGGTCGCTCAGCAGGTCGAGCCGTTGGGCGGAGGTGGTGAGGAAGAAGGTGCCGCCAGTCAGTGCCACGTTCTGCGTGATGCTCAGGCTGAGGTCGGTGCTCAGCAGGTTCTGCTCTACGAAGCGCACCGAGCCGTCGTCCAGGGTGACACGGTTGATGGCCCGGTCCAGGTAGGGGTCGGAGGTCAGCGTCAGGGCGGGCAGGTAGTTGGCGCGGTAGTAGCGGTAGTTCCAGTAGGCCGAGCGGAGCGTGTGCCGGGCGCTTTGTGCGTCGGGCGACAAGTCCCGCGCCCGCTCGATGGTCTGTTCCAGCGTGAGGGTCAGTTCCTGTGCGCGGGCAGGCAGGATGCTTGCCAGGAGCGCCAGTCCGATAATTCCTGATAGTCTTAGTCTCATAACAGTCCTTTTGGTCGCTTCTTATGTTTCAAATACCGTGCCAAAGATGCAAGTGTTTTATATACTGTGTTTTGTGCAGATGCTACCCTGTCCGGCCGTGTGCGGGTCCGCACAAAAATCGTGCGGGAACGCACGCACAACACAAGGAAACTATGCGTATCTTTGCTGCCGGAATCAACCTCTATAAATATATGGAACAACTGGGAAAAATCCTCATCGTAGACGACAACGAAGACGTGCTCTTCGCCCTCAACCTCCTGTTGGAACCCTATGCGGAGAAAATCAAGGTGGCCGTCAGCCCTGAGCGCATCGAGCACTTCATGCGCACGTTCGGCCCCGACCTCATCCTGCTGGACATGAATTTCAGCCGCGACGTGGTGAGCGGGCAGGAGGGTTTCGAGGCGTTGAAGCAAATCCTGCGCATCGACCCGCAGGCGGTGGTCATCTTCATGACCGCCTATTCCGACACCGACAAGGCCGTGCGTGCCATCAAGGCCGGTGCCACCGACTTCATCCCCAAGCCTTGGGAGAAGGAAAAGCTGCTGGCCACCCTCTCGTCCGGCATGAAGCTGCGCCGCTCCCGTTGCGAGGTGAACCAACTGAAGGAGCAGGTGGAGGCCCTGAGCGACCCGGCGGGCGAAGGTTTCGAGGGACGGATCATCGGCGAGTCCGAGCCCATGCGGCAGGTATTCGCCACCGTGGAGAAACTGCGCGAGGCCGATGCCAACATCCTGTTGCTGGGCGAGAACGGCACCGGCAAGGACGTCATAGCCCGCCTGCTCTACCGCCATTCGCCCCGCTACGGACATCCCTTCGTCACCATCGACCTGGGCAGCATCCCCGAACAGCTGTTCGAGAGCGAGCTGTTCGGCTACGAGAAGGGCGCCTTCACCGACGCGCGCAAGGCCAAGGCCGGACGCATGGAGGCGGCCACGGGCGGCACGCTCTTCCTGGACGAGATAGGCAACCTCTCGCTGCCCATGCAGGCCAAGCTGCTGACAGCCATCGAGAAACGGCAGATTGTCCGCCTGGGAGGCACGCAGTCCACCCCCATCGACGTGCGCCTCATCTGCGCCACCAACGCCGACATCCACCGCCTGGTGGAGGAAGGGCAGTTCCGCCAGGACCTGCTCTACCGCATCAACACCATCGAACTGCACATACCGCCCCTGCGCGAACGGGGCAACGACATCCTCTTGCTGGCCGACCACTTCCTGCAACGCTATGCCCGCAAGTACCGCAAGGAGATGCGCGGCCTGACGCGCGAAGCCAAGAACAAACTGCTGAAATATGCCTGGCCGGGCAACGTGCGCGAACTGCAGCACATCATGGAGCGGGCCGTCCTGCTGGGCGGCAGCACGCTGCTCCGCCCGGAGGATTTCCTCTTCCAGTCGCCCGACCCGAGCGCGGACAAGCAGCCGAAGGAGAGCCGGACGCTGAACCTGGAGCAACTGGAGCGGCAGACCATCGAACAGGCCCTGCGCCTGAGCGGCGGCAACATGACCCGTGCGGCGGAGTACCTGGGCATCACCCGCTTCGCCCTCTATCGTAAACTGGAGAAGCTAGGCCTATGAGACGTTATTCCTTTGCCGTCCTGTTCCATGTGGCGGGCATCATCCTGATGTCGGTCGGGACTTATCTGTTGGTGGAAGGCAGGATGTGGTTCTGTGCCGTCACCCTCTTTCTGTTGTTGCTGGCCACGGCCGTCCACCTTTACCGGCTGCAGATGGTTCAGATGCGCATGATGCGCAGCCTGGCGGAGAGCCTGCGGCATGACGACATGATGGTTTCCTTCCGTTCGCCCTACCGCAACCGTCCGATGGAGGAGATGGCCGGCGAACTGTCCGAAGCCATGCAGGGCTTCCGTACCCGTGTGCTGGAGCGCAACGAGATGGACGCCTGGCAGAAGCTCATCCGCGTGCTGACCCACGAAATCATGAACTCCATCACGCCCATCCTCTCCCTGAGCGAGACCCTGAGCGAGCGCGACGTGGACGAGCGCAACTATGCCGTGATGCAGCAGGGAATGCGCACCATCTACCGCCGCAGCAAGGGACTGCTGGAGTTTGTGGAGAACTACCGCAAGCTGACCCGCCTGCCCGCGCCCGTGCGCCGCCCCGTATCCGTGTGCGAATTGCTGTCCGACCTGCGCAAGCTCTATGCGGCCGACACCGGGCTGCACATCCGGATGCCGGCCGAGGACATGGTCCTCCACATCGACCGTGCCCAGGTGGAGCAGGTGCTCATCAACCTCATCAAGAACGCGCGCGAGGCCTGCGCCAGGCGGGACGAACCGGATATCCGGGTGGAGGCCGCTCCGGACCTGTTCTGGCGGTGCGTCATCCGCGTGAGCGACAATGGCGAAGGCATCCTGCCCGACGTGCAGGACAAGGTGTTCGTCCCCTTCTTCACCACCAAGCCCGGCGGCTCCGGCATCGGCCTCAGCCTGTGCCGCCAGATTATGAACCGGCACGGCGGCAACATCACGCTCCAGTCGGCCGTGGGGCATGGCAGTTGCTTCATACTGCTGTTTCCTTGAGGGGAATAAAAACAAAGGCGCGGATGACGCGGATTTAATCACGGCTTGCTGAACTTCATCCATAT
>DHKFC23501__coassemble_1797_pt1 | contig 10323 bp, 8 predicted proteins | sample DHKFC23501__metabat2_low_PE_030 | metagenome-assembled genome bin DHKFC23501
CCCCATTGCATTCCGCCCCGAACAGCGCGAGGCCATTGAAAAAACGGAAAGGCAATTTAGGAAAGGCAACCAGATGCTCTGGAACGCGAAGATGCGTTTCGGCAAGACACTCTCCGCCTTGCAGGTGGTCAAGGACATGGATTTCAAGCGGACGCTTATCCTGACCCACCGCCCCGTGGTGGATAGCGGATGGTTCGAGGACTTCGGCAAGATATTCTATGACCGAAGGGATTTTGCTTATGGTTCGAAGAACAACGGTGAAAGCCACGCAAACCTGGAGCGAAGGGCAAAGGCTGACGGACTGCATTATGTCTATTTCGCCTCCATGCAGGACTTGCGGGGTTCGGAACTCGTGGGCGGCAATTTCGATAAGAACAACGAAGTGTTCGCCACGCCTTGGGACTTGATTATCGTGGACGAGGCGCACGAGGGCACGAAGACGGACCTCGGCAAGGCGGTGATGGCAGAACTGGTCAAGGAGGATACGAAAGTCCTGCGCCTGTCAGGAACACCGTTCAACCTGCTGGACGACTTCAAGGAGAATGAAATCTACACATGGGACTATGTGATGGAGCAGCGTGCCAAGCAGGAATGGGACAAGACCCACTTCGGCGACCCCAACCCGTATGCGGCGTTGCCTGCCATGAATATCTACACCTACGACCTCGGACGTTTGCTGAAAGAGTTTGTCGACGAGGACGTGGCGTTCAATTTCCGCGAGTTTTTCCGTGTGGACAAAGACGGCGGTTTTATCCATGAGCGGGATGTTTCCGCTTTCCTCAATCTGCTGACGCAGGAGGACGAGGACAGCTGTTATCCCTTCGCCAACAAGGAATACCGCGACATATTCCGCCACACGCTGTGGATGGTGCCGGGCGTGAAGGAAGCAAAAGCGTTGAGTGCCTTGTTGCAACGACACCCCGTATTCCAATTTTTCCACATCATAAACGTGGCGGGTGACGGCGACGAGGACGAGGAAAACCGCGATGCGTTGGAAATGGTGAACGAGGCCATCGGCAAAGATCCGGACGTGACACGTACTATTACCTTGTCCTGCGGTCGTTTGACTACGGGGGTGAGCGTTCCGGCGTGGACCGCTGTGTTCATGCTGTCCGGTTCGTACAATACGGCGGCATCCAGCTATATGCAGACCATCTTCCGCGTGCAGACGCCTGCTACCATCAACGGACGGGTGAAGGAGCAGTGCTATGTGTTCGACTTTGCGCCCGACCGCACGCTGAAAGTCCTTGCCGAGACCGCCAAAATTTCCGCCAAGGCAGGCAAGACCTCGCAGGACGACCGCAAGACGATGGGCGACTTTCTCAATTTCTGTCCGGTCATCTCCATAGAAGGCTCGCGCATGGACAAGTTTGACGTGCCTCGTATGTTGGAGCAGTTGAAGAAGGTTTATGTGGAGCGTGTGGTGCGCAACGGATTCGAGGACAACAGTCTGTACAATGACGAACTGTTGAAACTGGGCGATTGGGAGTTGCAGGAGTTTGACGACCTGAAGAAAATCATCGGTCAGACCAAGGCTATGCCCAAGACCAATCAGGTGGACATCAACAGCCAAGGGCTGACCAATGAAGAATATGAGGAGTTGGAGCAGTTGAAGAAGAAGTCTAAAAAAGAGCTGACGGAAGAAGACAAACAACGGAAAGAGGAACTAGACAAGAAAAAGAAGAACCGCGAGGCTGCCATCTCGATACTTCGTGGCATCTCCATCCGCATGCCCTTGCTCATCTACGGTGCGGAACTGGAAGGTAGGGATGAGGAAATCACCATCGACAACTTTGCCGAGAAGATAGACCCGCGCTCGTGGGAAGAATTTATGCCCAAGGGCGTGAGCAAGCAGAAGTTCAATGCCTTTAAGAAATACTACGATCCCGACATCTTCCGTGCAGCGGGCAAGCGCATCCGGGCAATGGCGAAAGCGGCGGACAAACTGAGTGTGGAGGAGCGTATCGGGCGCATCACGGATATCTTCAGTACGTTCCGCAATCCCGATAAGGAAACGGTGCTTACCCCGTGGCGCGTGGTGAATATGCATTTGGGTGACTGTCTGGGAGGCTACTGCTTCTTTGACAAGGATTATGAGCATACCATCGATGAGCCGCGCTTCATCGACCACGGCAAGGTGACGGAAGAAGTGTTTACTTCCGATTCCCGGATATTGGAAATCAACTCCAAGTCGGGTTTGTATCCGCTTTACATGGCTTACGGCATTTACCGTTCCCGGTTGAAAGACAGCACTATTTCTGCCGATACGCTTGAAGAACAGCAGGCGGTATGGGACAAGGTCGTTGCTGAAAATATCTTTGTGGTATGTAAGACACCGATGGCGAAGAGTATCACCAAGCGGACACTTGTGGGTTTCCGCAAGGCTAAAGTAAACACCCGTTATTTTGAAGATTTAATCAATCAAATCAAGAACAAGCCCCAGAACTTCATTGAGAAAATGGCGAAGGGACGTTCGTTCTGGAAAGCTAATGATGATGACAATATGAAATTCAATGCAATAGTAGGTAATCCGCCGTATCAGGTTATGGATGGAGGAGGAACAGGTAGTAGCGCCCAAGCAATTTATAATAAATTTGTGGATATTGCTCGTTCTATTAAGCCACGATATATTTCAATGATAATGCCCTCACGTTGGATGACTGGTGGAAAAGGACTTGATAAGTTTAGAGAATCTATGCTTGATGATAAGCATATTAGAGTTCTTCATGATTATATGGATGCTCACGATTGTTTTCCTACTGTTGCTATCGAAGGAGGCATTTGCTATTTTATGTGGGATAAGGATTGTCAAGGTAAATGTGATTTTATATCACATACAAATGGCTCTGTTATTAGCACAGAAAGATATCTATCAGAGGATTCTACAGATGTGGTTATTAGAGACGCTGGAGCATTATCTATTCTTGCAAAAGTTAAATCCTCAAACGGTAACTTTTCAGCTTTGGTTTCTCCACGTAATCTATTTAAAATCGATGTTAGTTGTCTCGAAACGGATTATGCTCCATCATATTATAAAGTATTTGGACGCTTTGATGGCATAAGAGGACTTAAATTCTTAAAGTCATACGAAACTAAAGATGAGCGGGCACAAAAATTCTTAGGTAAATGGAAAGTTTTTGTTTCCAAGGCTGACGGTGCGGCAGGACAGCTTGGAAATCCTATTCCTGCCCGTATTATAGGCAAGACTGTATTAGGAGACCCCATGACAATATGCACAGAAACATTCTTAGCTATAGGACCTTTTGTTAACAAAAATGAAGCTAATAATGTATTAAAATATACTGAAACGAAATTTTTCCGCTTTTTAGTAGGAACACGCAAATTAAAAAACATGACACAAGACACATATTCTTTCGTTCCGCTCCAGAACTTTACGGAAACAAGCGATATAGATTGGAATAAGGCCATATCTGTAATAGACCAACAACTCTATACCAAATATCATTTAACCAATGAAGAAATCGCATTCATCGAGAAGATGATAAAGCCAATGTAAATGATATTTGGAGTGATGTGCTTTGGGATATTACCATACTTAATAGAGGCATATTTGCCGCTACCACCCCGCCCGTTGGGCACCCCTCCTCCCCGGAGGAGGGGAATTCAGTTATTCTTTGCGTTCTAACTAAATCCTCATTCATGATATAAACTAAATGTAAACATCTACTTATAAACTAAATATGAACATCTGTTTATCATTAATTTGTTGATATATTTATGAAAAATCTTTTTATTATCGCCTTGGCAATCCTGACCCTTTCCGGATGCCGTTCTTTAGGCTTTTACGGGAGTTATACTTATTCGTTTGTGGGCGTGTCGGACTACACCAGTCTGATACGGTGGTGCAAGGCAATTCCTATTCGGACAGTCTGATCACCATGAAGTGGGAGTTGGTGGGTGCGCGGTTCCGTTTCGATTTGGCCAATGAAACTGATGAGAATATAGAAATCGACTGGAGGAAAGTGTCGCTGATGAAACATTTTTAATGACAATGCATCAAGGCAGGTTGTGAATATATGGCGTCCTCTTAACGAGGAGTAAGGAATTAAATTTGGTTTTAAATTTCTTCATGGCCAACTGGACAGTCGAGTTTGTTAGTGGATAAGGCTTGGTAGAAATTACAAAGGCCATTTTTGCTTTTTTCGTGACATCTGCACTTAGTTGCTTTATCGATGCGCGTAACTGGTCTATGGCATGTCCGACATTACACCCTTTCAGTTCGATGAAATATTCCAGTTCCTCTTCGCTTCGCCTAAGCAGATAATCACAGCGGATACCGTCTGTTATGGCACAACCGTCCACCCTGATACATTCATACTCCTTTTGCGATAGATTGTGAAACGTGACTTTACTTTTGTTTTCTTCAAACTTTATGATTTTATTTCTCGTGCATTCTATGCACTTTAAGTCTATCTTGTTCATAAATCCAGCAGTTTTTCAAATTTGCTTCCTATATAGTCTGAAATAGAATCAAGTTCATCCGCAGAAATAAGCCCCATTTCGTGATCCATAATGTCATGCACTTCGCCATCTTTAACAGCATAAGCACTGAAATCTTCATGGTAAAGTAATGCCTTATGGTCAATGATATCAGCCACTTTCTTAGCTTTCTCTGGGTGTAAAGTCTTTATTTCCCCGCCTTGCAACAGATTATTGAACGATGACATGATGTAAGGACTATGTGTGGAAACAAACAAAGAGTGTGCATCGTGTTCATTTATCTTACTTGCCAACCAGTTTACCAATTCATATTGCGTTTCAGGGAAAAGATTTTCCTCTGGCTCTTCCACGAATATGTCACAATGGTCGTTTTCAACCAGTCTTTTATACAACTTCTGCAATTGGGCAATACTATTTTTGTTTGTTATATCTATGAGGTCTTCCAGTTTTGCGTCATTTGTACCCATGCCTTTTAGAAAGTTAAGCATTAACGTTGTATACATTCGTGAAATATTGTTTTCGTCTGCGATACTCGCAGCCTTTTGTGTCAGACCTTTCCCCGTGAGATAATCTAAATGTACGTATAATGGAATAAGCGACTGTAATCCACTTGATGTATTAGTGAACGCCATGGTTACGCCGTCATCCATGTCCACTTTATCCTCATTGTTATTGGCATCATATCGATAGGAAACTTTGAGATTTAATATATCAATCTTTTTTACTCTTTCTTTTCTTGCTGTTTCCCAGTCGGCCATAAAACTGCGTATATTATTATCGTCAAACTTTACTTCATACCAATTGGGTATAACAGCAACTATATTTCGTTCAGCTGGAATATAAGACAGTAACGGACGCTTGTATTCCCAACGTTTTTCTTTCCACGAAAAAGAGAAAGCGGACTTGGCGTATGTAAACGACATTTGGTCAGATTCATACTGTATATATGAATTGTCTTTCAAATATCCTTCTAATTTATGGAAGTGTAACAAGCCATTGATGAATTTATCTTTTTTCTCAAATTCTGTTGGTGATTGGGATAATTCAATACGTTTTTCAACCCAACAGCAATGGCATGCTATTTTAAGAATGCAGCTTTTTCCAGAACTTTGTGGACCAATAATGACATTGGCCTTTCTCATTTTGATAATGGCTTTGTTTATAGGACCAAAATTTTTAACCGTTAAAGTTCTCATAATGGAAATTATTTTACAGGAATGATTGTAGCTTTAGTATTATCTTGTATGTTCAACTAATCCTAATTTACAAAGATACAGTTTTTTCTTTAGCTGGCAAATAAAGCTTGTCATATTTGCAGATAATGCAAGTATCTCTTATCCTAATACTGATGGGACAGATATAATTTCAGGGCAGTTAAAAGATAATTCCTGCAATAATAAGAGCACCAACAATCATTAGACTGTTGATGCTCATAAAATTTTAGTTGTCCATCATAATGGACTTAAATTTTGACACGTCCTTTTTCTTTCCCCTCATGGTTTACCTGGCATTCTGCACCATATTCGGATTGGCATCCATCTCCGTCTGCGGGATGGGCAGGGCGATGCGCAGGTCGTTGGGCTGGATGGTCCAGGCATCGGAGGTGTCCAGCGTGATGAGGTGCCAGCCGCGGTTGCGGACGATGGGCTGTCCGTTGCGCAGGAAGGCGAAGAACACCTGGCCCTCGCCCACCAGCTCGCGGCGGTATTCGTCCAGCAGGCGCGTCAGGGTGAAGCCGTCGGCGGAGACTTGCATGGCGGCATTGGAGGTGCGTTGGGCGATGAGCGTGTTCAGGTAGGTGCGTCCCCCTTCGGCTTGTGCGCCGCCCAGGTGCAGGCCGGCTTCAGCGGCATTGAGGTAGACTTCGGAGAGGCGGATGATGCAGATGTCGTTGTCCTGCGGTGTGCCCGTCTTGCCGGGGAACTTGGTCAGGAACACGTTGCGGTTGCGGGCTTCGGCGGGCAGGCGCGGCATTAGTCCGTGTAGCCCATGGAGGGGCGGGCGGCATAATTGTCTATCAGGCCGTCGGCGTAGGCCGTGGGTGATTCCATGCCTTGATCGGTGGCATAGTTGACCAAGCCCTCGTAGAGCAAGTCGCGCCGCTGGTCGCCGTTCAGCGTGGGGCGGAAGTCGACAGCCGAGTTGGAGAAACCGCCGGAGACGTTGAGAGTCACCCGTGCCTTGCCTTGACGTCCCTGCTTGGTGGTGATGAGGATGACACCGTTGGCGGCACGCGAGCCGTAGAGCGAGGCCGCCGCGGCATCCTTGATGACGGTGATGTTCTCGATGTCCGAGGGGTTCAGCGTGCTCATGATTTGGTCTTCGAGTAAATGTGGATGGGATAGGCAAAAAAATACGGCAGTTCTCATCCTTCCTAAGCATCGGTCTGCTCCGTTTGCCCTGCCTATTCTATAAATCATACCGTATGATGGATGGAAAGGTAATTTATGATATGTACATTGGACAGGGCTTAGTTATCAAAAGGATAGGGATGTTCAAACCTTTATTGCGCAGCATGGCCTGAATATCCCTGATTTTAGTAGTGCGTCGGCCCGGATGGTGCCCGTGTTGGCGTGTGACGGTAGTCGCGTCGCAGGCTCTCTGTTTTTATATTGGGAGATACATTTTGCCACTTGGGGGATAATTACTACTTTTGCATCCATCATCAAAGCACTTAGTTATTCATCCAATGGAAAAGAAAACAACCACGAAGGATAAAACCGCTCTCCTGCCTTTTCTGGGCAAGGTGACGGGCATTTTCCGAAGCGAGACCGTCCGCTTCATCATCGGCCTGCTGGTCGTCATCTTCTCGGTCTATTTATTGCTGGCTTTCACGTCGTTCTTCTTCACCGGTGCGGCCGACCAGAGCATCATCGACAATGCCACGGAGGCGGAACTGGCCTCGGTGGACAATGGGGTGGAGAATTCTGCCGGTGCGCGTGGCGCCCAGTTGGCCAGTTATCTCATCAATGATTGTTTTGGCGTGGCGTCGTTCTTCATCATCGTCTTCCTGGCTGCGGCCGGGTTCAAGCTGATGAAGGTGGGGCGCGTGCGCCTGTGGCGTTGGTTCATCATCTGTTCCGTGCTGATGGTGTGGTTTTCCGTGTTTTTGGGCTACGGTCTCCGGCATGTTTATCAGGACTCCTTTGTCTATCTGGGGGGGCTGCACGGGTATAATGTGGGCAATTGGCTGGAGTCGCAAGTGGGGGCTCCGGGCGTATGGCTCATATTGCTGGCTGTGGCGGTCTGCTTTCTGACCTATGTCAGCACGCGCACGGTGGTGTGGATGCGCCGTCTTTTTTCGCTCAGTTACCTGAAGAACAGGAGGAAAGGACAGGAGGGAGAGCCGGTCCCGACGGCAGGGGAAGTTCCGGAGGAATTTGACTCCTCGTGGGGCTTCAAGCGGAAAAAGAAGAAAGAGGAACCCGAAGAAGAACCGGTGTCGGAGGACGAGCCGGAGCCGGTGGCAGACCCTGTGGCGGAAGAACCTGTCGAGCCGTCCCGGAAACCCCGGCCTGTCCGTGAGGAGGTGACCATGGACATCGAGGTGCCCAAGCCCGATGAGGACGTCGTCCCCGTGGCTCAACCGGCCTCCGCATCCGGCGATCCGGCTTTCAACGTGGAGGTGCATCAGGATGAATATGTCCCGCATTTGCAGGAGCCGTACAATCCCCGGCTTGACTTGGAGAATTATCACTTTCCCACGCTCGACCTCTTGAAGGAGTTTGATGAGTCCGAGCCGATTGTGAACATGGACGAACAGAACGCCAACAAGGACGAGATTGTGACCACCCTCCGCAGTTTCGGCATCGAAATCAACAGCATCAAGGCCACGGTGGGACCCACGGTGACGCTCTACGAGATTACGTTGGAGCGCGGTGTGCGCATCTCGCGCATCAAGGGCCTGGAGAACGACATCGCCTTGGCTCTCTCCGCCCTGGGCATCCGCATCATTGCGCCCATACCGGGCAAGGGAACCATCGGTATCGAGGTGCCCAACAAGAAACCCCGCATCGTGTCCGGACGCAGCATCATCGGCAGCAAGAAATTCCAGGAATCTACCTACGACCTGCCCATCGCCTTGGGCAAGACCATCACGAACGAAGTCTTCATGGTGGACCTAGCGAAAATGCCCCATATCCTTGTGGCCGGTGCCACGGGACAGGGTAAGTCTGTCGGCTTGAACGCCATCATCACCTCCTTATTATATAAGAAGCATCCGGCGGAACTGAAATTCGTGCTGGTGGACCCCAAGAAGGTGGAGTTCAGCATCTATTCCGTCATTGAGCATCATTTCCTGGCCAAGCTTCCCGGCGACGGAGAGCCCATCATTACGGATGTCACCAAGGTGGTGCAGACCCTCAATTCTATCTGCGTGGAGATGGACACGCGCTACGACCTCCTGAAGCTGGCCCACGTGCGCAATGTCAAGGAGTATAACGAGAAGTTCATCAACCGCCAGCTCAATCCGGAGAAAGGACATAAATACATGCCCTACATCGTGGTGGTCATCGACGAGTTCGGCGACCTTATCATGACCGCCGGTAAGGACGTCGAGCTGCCCATAGCCCGTATTGCCCAACTGGCCCGCGCCGTGGGCATCCATATGATTATCGCCACGCAGCGTCCTACGACCAACATCATCACGGGTACCATCAAGGCCAACTTCCCCGCGCGCATCGCCTTCCGCGTGTCGCAGATGGTGGACTCGCGCACCATCCTGGACCGTCCGGGGGCCAACCAGCTCATCGGGCGTGGAGACATGCTCTTCCTGCAAGGGGCTGACCCCGTGCGTGTGCAATGTGCCTTCATCGACACGCCCGAGGTGGCCGACATTACCGAATACATCGCCCGCCAGCAGGGTTATCCCACGGCCTTCTTCCTGCCCGAGGTGGAGGACGAGACCGCCAGCAGTCTGGACGATGTGGACATGGACCGTCTGGACCCCCTGTTCAAGGATGCCGCCCGGCTTGTCGTGTCCAGTCAGCAGGGGTCTACCTCGCTCATCCAGCGCAAGTTCTCCATCGGCTACAACCGGGCGGGACGCATCATGGACCAGCTGGAGAAGGCCAATATCGTGGGGCCGGCCCAAGGCAGCAAGCCCCGCGAAGTGCTCTTTGTGGACATTGTGGCTTTGGAAGAGTATCTGAATAACTTTTGATAAAAATAATCGTTGCTGAATCTATGAGGAAATTCGTTGGAACCATAGGGTGTATGTTGCTTTGCCTGGCTTTGCCAGTTCTTGCCCAGCAGGAAGGGGCAAGGGACATCCTGCGCCGGGCGGCCGATACTTTCCTTCGCGAAGGGGGTGTCTATGTTTCGTTCAGTCTCCGCTCTTCCGAAGGATTGTCTTCCGGCACCCTCCGTTTGAAAGGGGAAAAGTTTGTGCTGGAGGCCGGAGGTATGACTACCTGGTTCGACGGGCATACCCAATGGACCTATCTGCCTTCGTCCGACGAGGTGAACATCTCAGAACCGACGGACGAGGAGTTGCAGACGCTCAACCCCTATGCCTGGCTCTACCTCTATGACCGGGAGTATGACCTGAAGTCATTGCCGGCCGAGACATCCGGTCAATACAAGATAGAAATGTCTGCCCGCTCGGCCGGGGAGCAAGTGGAGCGGCTGGTGCTTTGGCTGGATAAGTCCGGCTTGCATCCCGTGAAGTTCAGTCTCACCTTGGCAGGCAATGTGGAGCCGACGCTCATCACCGTCCGGGACTATCGCACAAGGCAGCCGTACACGGATGCCATGTTCGTCTTTGATCCGGGTGAGTATCCGACGGCGGAGGTGATAGATTTGCGATAAAATAGGAATTTAGTTTAGGCGCGGATTACGCGGATTTCACGGATATATTTATTT
>DHKFC23501__coassemble_1839_pt1 | contig 10020 bp, 7 predicted proteins | sample DHKFC23501__metabat2_low_PE_030 | metagenome-assembled genome bin DHKFC23501
CCGACAATGTCTATAAGACCCTCCGCGAACCGATAGACCCGGATATTCCGCTGGCCGTGCTGGTGAACAGCGTCACGGCTTCGGCCTCCGAGATTCTGGCCGGCTCGTTGCAGGACCTGGACCGCGCCGTCCTGGTAGGCACGCGCACGTTCGGCAAGGGATTGGTGCAGACCACACGCCCCTTGCCCTACGGTGGCATGATGAAGCTGACCACCTCGAAGTACTACATCCCCAGCGGCCGTTGCGTGCAGGCCATTGACTATGCCCACCGCAATGCGGACGGCAGTGTGGGCCGCATCCCTGACAGCCTGACGACGGAGTTCCGGACCCGTGCGGGCCGCATCGTGCGCGACGGGGGCGGCGTGACGCCGGACATTGAGGTGGAGACCGAGAAGCTGCCCAACATCCTGTTCTATTTGGTGAACGAGAACCTCATCTTCGACTATGCCACGGATTACTGTCTGAAGCACGACCGGGTGGCATCTCCCGAACTGTTCGAGGTGACGGACGCCGACTACGCCGCCTTCAAGAAGAAGGTGAAAGCCGCCGATTTCAAGTACGACCAGCAGACCGAGAAGATGCTGAAGAGCCTGAAGGAGATGGCCGAGTTCGAGGGCTACCTGGACGATGCCTCCGCCGAGTTTGATGCCCTGGAGAAAAAGCTGCAGCACAACCTGGACCGCGACCTGGACCATTTCGCGAAGGAAATCAAGGATATGCTGGCCGTCGAGATTATCAAGCGCTACTACTACCAGCGGGGCAGTATCATCCAGCAACTGAAGGATGATCCCGACCTGAAGGAGGCCGTGAAGATACTGGGCGACCCTGTGGCCTATCAGAAGATGCTGAGTGCCCCGGCTGCTGACGAGCAGCGGACGGACAGCATCTGAATGGAGTCAGCCCGCCGATAGAAACAGATTAAGCAGATTCGTACAGAGGAGTGAAGGAAACTGTGCCTTTCTGCTTAATCTGTCTTTACCGATGAGGCTTCGTTGAATGTTCCTATACCTATTATATTATATATAGGAGATTTTATCTTTGAGGTATGGGAAGTACTTATAAGGAGTTGGAAGGCGGTGGACAACTCATAGTTGGTCCGGCGATACACGCCAAAGATATTGGCCTTTAACTCCTGAGCGGAGCGATAACTCCGTCTGTCACCTTAGTTAATTCCAAAGAAAGCAAAGAACCGATCATAGTATAAACCCAACATGAACATCTGTGTACCGTTATGAATGCTGATATAACCACATTGACTTCTGAGGCCGTCAGTCTCCTGCAATCCCTCATCGCCATTCCCTCTGTCAGCCGCGACGAGGCGCGTGCCGCCGACTGCCTGCAACAATATATGGAACTACAGGGGATGGACACCGGCCGCAAGGGCAACAACGTCTGGTGCATGGGTCCGGCATTCGACCTGAAGAAACCCACCTTGTTGCTCAATTCGCATATCGACACCGTGAAACCCGTCAGCGGCTGGCGGCGCGACCCATTCACGCCCCGCCTGGAACCCAACGGCAAACTCTACGGGCTGGGCAGTAACGACGCGGGGGCCAGCGTGGTCAGCCTGTTGCAGGTCTTTCTGCAACTGTGCCGCACGTCGCAGTCCTATAACCTTTTGTTCCTGGCTTCGTGCGAGGAGGAAGTCTCCGGCAAGGACGGTCTCGAGAGCGTCCTGCCCCAACTGCCGCCCGTTGCCTTTGCCTTGGTGGGCGAGCCCACTGAGATGCAGCCCGCCATTGCCGAGAAAGGCCTGATGGTGCTGGACGTCACTGCTACGGGCCGTTCCGGGCATGCTGCGCGCGACGAGGGCGACAATGCCATCTATAAGGTGCTGGACGACATCGCCTGGTTCCGCGACTACCGTTTCCCGAAAGTTTCCCCGCTGTTAGGTCCCGTCAAGATGAGCGTCACGATGGTCAACGCCGGCACGCAGCACAATGTCATCCCGGACCGCTGCACCTTCGTGGTGGACATCCGTAGCAATGAGTGCTACACCAATCAGGAACTCTTCGACCTTATCACCCCCCACCTGAAGTGCGAAGCCCGTGCCCGCAGCTTCCGTCTGGGGTCATCGCATGTGCCGCCCCAGCATCCCGTGGTGCGTCGGGCCGTGTCGTTGGGCCGCGTACCTTTCGGCTCGCCTACGTTGTCGGACCAGGCGCTGATGCCTTTCCCCTCCATGAAGATGGGGCCGGGCAAGAGCAGCCGTTCACACACGGCGGACGAATTTGTCTTCGTGGAGGAGATTGAGGAGGCCATCCGGCTGTATCTGGATTTGCTGGACGGGGTGTCGTTGGACCATTGACCTGTTACGTTGGCCGGGTTTCTTACCGTGCTATCCATCCCTCCGGATCCAGTTTCTGCGTCTCTTTCCGCAGTTGGAAGTGCAGCACGGTGCGGCCGCCCTCGGCGGGATTGGAGAATACTTCGCCCAGGGGCTGACGGGTCTTGACGGTGTCGCCCGCCTTGACCGTGGCGCGGGACAGGTTGCAGTAGACCGAGATATAGGCTCCGTGGCGCACCAGCACGTTGAACAGGCCGTTCAGCTGGAAGACGGCGGCCACCTTGCCGTCGAATACGGCTTGCGCCCGGGCGCCGGGGCGGCCCTGGAGGTCGATGCCCTTGTTGTCCAGCTGCACGCCCTTCATCACGGAGTAGCGGCCATAGTGGCTGACGATGAGGTAAGACCCGGTGATAGGGGCGGGCAGTTTGCCGCGGTTGGAGGCGAACGTGCTTGATAGTTGACGGTCGGCCTTGTCCATCGTGTAGGCTTCCACGGGTTCGGCTTTCCGGGTCGGGGTTGTAGAGGAGGTGGCCGTCTTGGCCTGTGCTTCGGCCCGTTTGCGGCGTTCGGCCTCTTCCTGTGCCTTGCGTCGGGCTTCGGCTTCGGCGCGGCGTCGGGCCTTCTCTATTTCTTCGGCCACGAGGCGGTCAATGCGGTCGTTCAGTTGCCGGGCCTCGCGGCGTTGCCGGGACAGTTCGTTTTGCAGGTCGCGCTGTCGGCGGCGGAGGTTGTCCACCAAGGCCGTCTTTTCCTTCTCCTGGGCTTGCAGTTTCTCCATTTCGGCCTGGCGTTCCTTCAGCAGCTTGCCTTTGGCCTCGCGCAGTTGCAGCAGTTCGGCCCGCTGGCGGTCTACTTCCTGTTGCTGCTTGATGATTTCCTTTCCTTGCCGTTCCTGATAGGCGGCAATCTCGCGGACGTAGCGCAGGCGGCGGTAGGTCTGGGCCAGGCTTTCGGCCGAGAAGATGAACAGCAGCTTTTCCTGGATGGAACTGTGGGTCTGCAGGTAGCGCACGGACGCGGCATATTCCTCCTGTTTTTCCTTGAGGTCACGTTGCAGGCGTTGGGTCTGCCGGTTTAAGGCCGACAGTTCGCGGTCTATGGTCTCCAGATCATTGTTCAGGGCCAGGATGTAGCGTTTGCGTTCCTCCATCTGCCCTGTCAGCGTGGCCAGTCCCTGCAGTTGGCTGCCGACGTCTTTCCGGGTGGTCTGCAGCAGTTTCTCCGATTCGGAGATTTGCTGTTGCAGCGCGCTGCGGCGGCTCTCCAACTCCTTGATGGTCTTGTTGGTCTGGGCGGAGAGGCATCCTATGCACAGGCAGGCGGTCAGCAGGCAGAGGAGGCGGCGTGTCATAGGCTCATCAGCAGATGCAACAGTTCATACCATTCCACCTCCACGTACTTGGACGAGAGTTGCGTAGGGGGCAGTGTCAGTGGCTGGGTGGAGAAGTCCGAGAATTCCAGTTTCCCTCCTTCAATCTGGTTCAGTCCCAGGCTCTCGGCGGTCACCACCGTCTTGCCTTCCGGACGGGCTGCGTCGTAGAGCAGTTTCTCCAGGTGTGCAAAGTCAGCCTTCTTGGGCAGGATGCCCCGAAGTTCGCGGCGGGTGGCGCGGACATACCGTTTCCCCATGCGGTCCACCAGCAGCAGGTCGTCCGGGGTTACTTCGATGCGTGCCACTTCGGTGCGAAGGATAGGCATCAGGAACGACAGCTGCATCCGTTCGCCGCGTATCAGCTTCATCGTCCCGTTGACGGTCAATACGGATTGTTTGCTCGGTACGGTCAGTTTGACTTTGGATGACAGGCAGGTGCTTTCTTTCAGCGAGAGCTTCCCGGCCCGACGGCTGGTCTGGCAGCCGGCCAGGCACAGCAGCAGCGTCATCGTCAGCAGTGCAAGGCGAATCAGGCGCGGACGGGCCTCAGTCCGTGGCGTCCGTGGCTTTCTCTCCATCGATATGGTTCTCATAGGGTATGTATTTCCTTTCTTTGATTTTTTGTTCCAGTACTTCACTCTTGATGCCCATTTCGCGGGCTTTCTGCCACAGTTCCACGGCTTTGTCCACGTCGCCGGTCATGTAGTAGATGTCGCCGCCGTGTTCCACGATGCCGCCGCTCTTCTCCGTGTCGCCCAGTATGGCGTCGTCGATGTAGATGCGTGCCTCGGCATAATTGCCTTTTTCGAAGAGGATCCAGGCGTATGTGTCCAGGTAGGTGGCATTCTTAGGCTCGGCCTTGATGGTCTTGTAGCTCATCTCCTCCGCGCGGTCCAGGTCGCGCCGTTCCAGGGAGAGGTAGTAGGCGTAGTTGTTGAGGGCGGGGATGTTGTCCGGGTGGTACACCAGGGCCGAGTCGTAGGCGGCGTAGGCCTCCTGCGTCAGCTTCTTCTCATAATAGGCGTCGCCCATGATGGTGAAGAAGTCGGAGACGACCTCTTTCTTGGTCCCCTCGCGGGCTTGCTTCAGGGCCTTCCGGCAGATGTCGATGACGTCGTCCGTGCGTCCGTCCTGGTTGTAGGCGATGGCCAGGTAGAAGTAGAATTCCGGCCGGTCCGGATTGGCCACCACGCCCCCTTCGCACAGCCGGGTCACCTCTTTGTAGTCCTCCGCCTTGATGGCCTCGCCCAGCAGGGTCATACGGGCAGCGGTGTGGGTGGGGTCGATGTCCAGCACGTGGTTCAGCACCGGGACGGTATGCTGGTCCATTCCCTTCGACAGGAGGTATTGCACGTAGAGCAGGGGCAGCTGCGTGTCCTCCGGGTCTTCCTCGAGGATGCGGTCGAAGAGGCCGATGATGCGTGTGCTGTCCGCGTCGGCCCGTTCGTTCTCCACGATGAGCTGTCGCATCACGAGCAGTTTGGTTTCCGACGGCACCTTGCGGTTCAGCAGCAGGGTGTCTATCTGCTGTTGGTAGAGGTCTTCCTGGCCTGTTTCGCGGTAGTAGCCGGCCAGCGAGTAGAGGGCCATCGGATTGTCCGGTTCCTGTTCCAGCACCTTGCGGTAGAGGTTGTACGCCTCCTTCTTCTTGCCGTTCTGCAGGTAGGCATCGGCCAGTACCACCTGGTAGCGCGTGTCCATGGGATATTCCTCCACCAGGCTCTCTATCTCGCGGAAGGCCCGCTTGTGGTCCTTCTTCTGCAGGTAGATGCGGAATTTTTCCATCGTCAGCTGTTCGTTCTTGCCGGTCCGTTCCTCCAGCCGGTTCAGGATGGCCAGCATCTTGTCATACTCCTCGGCGCGGTTGTAGAGGTCCAGCAGGTTGTACAGCGGGTCCTGCTTGGTGGGGAAGCGCGTGCTCATGGCCTCCAGCAGGGCGATGGCCTTCTCCGTCTCGTCCTGTTTCTGGTAGAGGTTGGCCAGGCCCTGTGCATACCAGAAGTTGTCCGGGTCGTTGGCCACGGCTTTCTCCAGCGCTTGCACGGCCCTGTCTTCTTGCTTCAGGAACATATAGTATTGTGCCAGTTCGTAGTAGGCCGAACCGGCTTCCGGATTGATCTCCAGGCAATGTTGCAGGAGGGCGAATGAGGCGTCATACTTCCCCAGCGCCTTCTGTCGGAAAGCCTCCAGGAAGTAGTAGTCATATTTGCGTTGCTGCTCCTCGTCCGTTTGGGCGAAGGCCGCGTCCGTTCCCGTCAGGAGGATGATGGCCAGCAGCACGAGGTGTCTTCGTATGTTCATATAAGTACATCCTAACTGAATGAAGAATTAAAAATGAAGAATGAAGAATTAGCTGCTTTCAACGGAGATTCTGCATTTCCCCGCAAAGCGGGTATTCTTCATTTAAATAGCTATTTCTCTCCGGTATGTCCGAATCCCCCGTCGCCCCGTTCCGTCTCGTCCAGCGAGTCCGTGGGCAGCCATGCGGCCTGTTCGTGGCGGGCGATGACCATTTGGGCGATGCGCTCGCCGTCCTCAATGTCGAACGGCTCGGCAGAGAGGTTCACCAGGATGATGCGGATTTCGCCCCGGTAGTCGGCGTCGATGGTGCCCGGCGAGTTCAGCACCGTGATGCCCCGCTTCAGGGCCAGGCCGCTGCGGGGACGTATTTGCGCTTCGTATCCCTCCGGCAGGGCGATGTACAGCCCCGTGGGCACCAGGCAGCGTTGCAGGGGTTGCAGCGTGAGGGGTTGGTCCAGATTGGCGCGGAGGTCCAGGCCGGCAGACAGCGGTGTGGCATATGCGGGCAGGGGGTGTTTCGAACGGTTGACGATGGGTATGTTCAGCATGATTCGTATCTTTTTTTGTTGAAATATTCGGCGAAAGTACGGATTTTGAGGCGAAATAGTGCTACTTTTGCAGTTAAATTATATTGTTGATGCCACGACCGCGCTTGTGGCGTGCTGTGAGAGCCTCTCTACGCGCCGATATCTCCGTCCGCGGGCGGCGATATCTCCGTCCACGGGCGCGGGTATCTCCGTCCACGGACGGTGATATACCGGGATTGAATGACGAATGAAGATATATATAAAATGGACTGGCAAACCCTTCTCTCCGCCAAGCGGTTCGGCTTGGAAGAATATCATCGGGACCACCCCGAGAACCGCTCTGAATTCCAGCGCGACTATGACCGTCTGATTTTCTCCGCTCCCTTCCGGCGCCTGCAGAACAAGACGCAGGTCTTTCCCCTGCCGGGCAGCATCTTCGTCCACAACCGGCTGACGCACAGCCTGGAGGTGGCCAGCGTGGGCCGTTCGCTGGGCAACGACGTCGCCCGCCTGCTGGTGGAGCGGCACCCGGAGTTGCGGGACACCTACGTGCCCGAAATCGGCGCCATCGTTTCCGCCGCCTGCCTGGCGCACGACCTGGGTAATCCGCCCTTCGGACACTCCGGCGAGCGGGCCATCTCCACCTTCTTCTCCGAAGGCCGGGGGCAATCCCTGCGCGAGCCCCAGCCCGACGGTACGTGCCTGACCCCCGGGCAGTGGGAAGACCTGACCCACTTCGAGGGCAACGCCAACGCCTTCCGCCTCCTCACCCACCAGTTCGAGGGACGGCGCAAGGGCGGCTTCGTGCTGACCTATTCCACCCTGTCCGCCATCGTGAAGTATCCCTACGCCTCCAGCCTGGCGGGCCGGAAGTCCAAGTTCGGCTTCTTCACCACCGAGGAGGAGAGCTACCGCCGCATTGCCGGCGAACTGGGCATCCCCGTCCTGCAGGAGCACCCCTTGCGCTGCGTGCGCCATCCGCTGGTCTACCTCGTGGAGGCTGCCGACGACATCTGCTACCAGATTATGGACATCGAAGACGCCTATAAGCTGAAGCTGCTGACCCTCGCGGAAACCCGCGACCTGCTGCTGGCCTACTTCGACGACGAGCGCCGCCAGCGCCGGCTGAACACCCTGCACATCGTGAGCGACACCAACGAGCAGATTGCCTACCTGCGCTCCAGCGTCATCGGCCTCCTCATCCAGGAATGCACCCGCGCCTTCATGGACAACGAACAGGCCCTCCTGGCCGGCACCTTCGACGGCCCCCTCATCCGCCACATTGCTCCGCGTCCCGCCGAGGCATACGCCCGTTGCGCCGCCGTGGCCGGCGAGAAAATCTACCGTTCGAAGGACGTGCTGGACATCGAGCTGGCCGGCTTCCGCATCATCAGCACCTTGCTCGAACTGATGCTGGACGCCGTGCGCTGGCCGGACCGTGCCTATTCGCGCCTCCTCATCGACCGCGTTTCCAGCCAGTATGCCGTCCGCGCCCCCGGCCTCTACGAGCGCGTGCAGGCCGTGCTGGACTACGTGTCCGGGATGACGGACGTGTTCGCACTGGATTTGTATCGGAAAATCAACGGGAACAGTCTGCCGGAGATTTCGTGACGGGAAACGCGCCGGATGCCCGGTTTATTAAATTATGATAAAAAAGTGGCCCGGATAGCCCATGAACAGGAGAACTCGGTATCTTTGCTCATAAAACCATTAATCCCTAACTGAGTATGAAAAGAAAGATTTTTCTGCCCCTCGTCGGGGCGCTGATGCTGGGCGTGCTCAGCGCGTGCAGCAGCAAGATGGGCGCATTGTCGTCCGATTATTTCACCGTTACGCCCCAGGTGCTGGAGGCTGTGAACGGCCAGGTGCCTGCCACCATCAACGGCAAGTTCCCGGAGAAGTATTTCAATAAGAAAGCCGTCATCGAGGTGACCCCCGTCCTGCGCTGGGAAGGTGGCGAGGCCAAGGGCCAGACTGCCGTATTCCAGGGCGAGAAGGTCCAGGGCAACGACCAGACCATCTCCTACAAGATGGGCGGCAACTACACGATGAAGACCACGTTTGACTACGTGCCCGAGATGGCCAAGTCCGAACTCTACCTGGAGTTCAAGGGCACGGTGGGCAAGAAGTATGTCGAAATCCCGGCCGTGAAGATTGCCGACGGCGTCATCGCCACTTCCGAGATGGTAGAGCAGACCCTCTCCAGCGCTACGCCCGCCACGGGCAACGACGCCTTCCAGCGCATCATCAAGGAGAAGAGCGAGGCAAACATCATGTTCCTCATCCAGCAGGCCAACATCCGCGCCAGCGAACTGAAGAACGCCAAGGACTTCACGCAGGAGGCCAAGAACATCAACGAGTCTGTCAACAAGAAAATCACGGATGTGCAGATTTCCGCCTACGCTTCGCCCGACGGCGGTCTGGACCTGAATACCGGCCTGGCCGAGAAACGCCGTGACAACACCGAGAAAGCCCTGACCAAGGAACTGCGCAAGGCGGACGTAGAGGCTGCCGTGGACGCCGACTATACGGCCGAGGACTGGGAAGGATTCCAGGAACTGGTCAGCAAGTCCAACATCCAGGACAAGGAACTCATCCTGCGCGTCCTCTCCATGTACACCGACCCCGAACAGCGCGAACAGGAAATCAAGAACATCTCCGCCGTCTACAGCACGCTGGCCGAAGAAATCCTGCCCCAGTTGCGTCGTTCGCGTCTGACGCTGAACTATGAAATCATCGGCAAGTCCGACGAGGAAATCAGCAACCTGGCCCAGAACGACCCGTCGCAGCTGAGCTTGGAGGAACTGCTCTACGCCGCTACGCTGACGGACGATCCCGCCCAGAAGGAAGCCATCTATAAGAAGACTGTCGCCCAGTATCCCGACGACTACCGTGCCTATAATAATATAGGTAAGCTGGCTTACCAGGCCGGCGACCTGGACAAGGCCGAAAGCTTCCTCAAGCAGGCACAGCAGCGCAAGGATGCTCCCGAAACTAACATGAACCTGGGACTGATTGCCCTGAAGAAAGGCGACATGGCCGCAGCCGAAACCTACCTGGGCAAGGCTGCCGGTGCCGAGGGCCTGAACGAGGCCATGGGCAACCTGTACATCGCACAGGGCAAGTATGACCAGGCTGTCAGCAGCTTCGGCGACCTGAAGACCAACAGCGCCGCCCTGGCCCAGATTCTGGCCAAGGACTACAACAAGGCTCGCACCACGCTGGACGGCGTGAAGGCTCCGGATGCCTACACCGACTATCTGAAGGCCGTATTGGGTGCCCGCACGAACAATCCGTCCGCAGTCACCTCCAATCTGAAGAAGGCTGTGGCAGCCGACCCGTCGCTGGCCAAGAAGGCAGCTTCGGACCTGGAGTTTGCCAAGTATTTCACCAATAGCGACTTCGTAAGCATCGTGCAATAACGTAGCTGCTCATATACCGAATACTCGTGGGGGTGTGTCAGGCTGACACATCCCCATTTTGTTCGCCCAGCACGAACATTCTCTAACCGGTGCAAGTCCGTAACACGCCCG
>DHKFC23501__coassemble_1846_pt1 | contig 9961 bp, 6 predicted proteins | sample DHKFC23501__metabat2_low_PE_030 | metagenome-assembled genome bin DHKFC23501
TTGCAGTCTTGTTACTGAAGAAAATTTCACGAAAACAAAAAGTTTAAATCACTTCAATATGTTCGTGCTGAGCGTACAAAAAAAGTGGCCATCTTCACAGACAGCCACCTTCATTGTTAACCTTAAATCTAATACTATGAAAAACACACAATGCAAAGGTAGGCATTCCGGGCGAAAGAGCCAACATTTTGGACTTGGAAAAGATTGGTTTATAACACGGTTTAATAGACACGACAAGTCTTTAACGGAAAAACAAGCACGAAAGCGAAAAAATCACTACCTTTATCGCCGATTTCCAAACTTCATACCCAAAAACAAACCGATATGATTCATTCCATCCTGGATACAGACCTTTACAAGTTTACCACTTCGTATGCCTATATCAAGCTGTTCCCCTATGCGAAAGGCACGTTCAGCTTCACCGACCGGGACGACACGGCCTACACGGACGCCTTCCTCGAGCAGCTGAAAGCCTCCATCAACCACCTCTCCCAAGTGGCCCTGACCCCGGAAGAGTTGGAGTACATGACCAGCCATTGCCGTTTCCTCCCCCGCGTCTATTGGGAATGGCTTTCCTCCTTTCGCTTCAACCCGGAGCGGGTGGACATCAGCCTGGACAAGGAACATCGCCTGCACATCGAGGTGACAGACTATCTCTACAAGGCCACCCTCTACGAAGTGCCCCTGCTGGCCATCGTATCCGAAATTCTCAACGAGTCGCTGGGACGCATCGCCGACCCGGACCTGGTCATCCGACGCCTGGAGAAGAAAGTGGAGCTGTCCAACGCCAACCGGCTCCTCTTCTCCGAATTCGGCACACGGAGGCGCTTCTCCTTCGAGGTACAGGACAAGGTCAATGGTTACCTGAAGGAACACGCCCGCTACTGCACGGGGACCTCCAATTGCTACTTTGCCATGAAGTACGACGTCAAGCCCATGGGGACACATCCCCACGAGTGGTTCATGTTTCATGGCGCACAATTCGGCTATAAGCACGCCAACTACATGGCCCTGGAGAATTGGGTAAACGTCTATGACGGCGACCTGGGCACCGCATTGGCGGACACCTACACCACGGACGCCTTCCTGGGCAACCTGAGCCGCAAACAGGCCAAGCTGTTCGACGGGGTGCGGTGCGACTCTGGCAATGAATTCGACTTCACCGACCACCTCATCGAACGATACCGGGAGTTCGGCATCGACCCGACCACCAAGACCATCATCTTCAGCAACGCCCTGGACTTCGGCAAAGCGCTTGAAATCCAGAAGCATTGCGAAGGACGCATCCGCTGCTCCTTCGGCATCGGCACCAACCTGACCAACGACACTGGCTACAAACCCCTGAATATCGTCATGAAACTGACGCGCTGCAAGATGACCCACAACCAGGAGTGGCGCGAGTGCATCAAACTCTCTGACGACCTGGGCAAACACCTGGGCAGCCTGGCCGAAGTGCAAGCCTGCCTCTATGAACTGCATCTCATCAACAACAACGGATAAAAGCCATGACCCCAACAGACATACTCCGCCAACTCTACATTTCCTATACAGGACGCGCCCCCCAGGCCATCCTCCCCTTCCCCTCCGCAGGCTCCAACCGCAAGTATTTCCGCCTGACGGGACAACCCACGCTGGTAGGTGTCTACGGAGAATCGGCCGACGAAAACCGGACGTTCGTTTACCTGGCCAATCATTTTCGTAAACAGGGACTTCCCGTTCCTCAAGTCCATGTTTGCTCGGCTGATGAGCTATGTTATCTGCAAGAAGACCTGGGCGATACAGCCTTGTTCGACGTGCTGACCAAAAGCCCTCGCGAAGAGGACCTCAACGCGAGAGAAAGAAGCCTCCTCCGCGAAACAATCCGCTTGCTGCCTGCCCTGCAATACCGGGGAGCTGAAGGACTGGATTTCGACCGTTGCTATCCGCAACCCGCCTTCAACCGCCGCTCGGTGCTTTGGGACCTCAATTATTTCAAGTATTGCTTCCTGAAAGCCACGGGCATGGATTTTCAGGAAGACCGCCTGGAAGATGACTTCCAGGCCATGGCCGACATCCTGTTGCAGGAGGACACACCCACCTTCATGTACCGGGACTTCCAAAGCCGCAACGTCATGCTGAGAGAAGACCGGCCTTGGTTCATTGACTTCCAGGGCGGGCGACGGGGACCTGTCTACTACGACGTGGCCTCCTTCCTCTGGCAAGCCAAAGCCAATCTCCCGGACACACTCCGGCAAGCATTGGTCGACGAGTATATAGATGCCCTGAAGGAATACCGGACCGTAGACGAAACTCGTTTCAAGGCCCTTTTGCGCCATTTCGTGCTCTTCCGAACCTTGCAAGTGCTGGGATGCTACGGGTTCAGGGGCTACTTCGAACGCAAGCCCCACTTCCTCCAGAGCGTCCCCTATGCCTTGGACAACCTGCGGCATCTGCTGAAGGGCCCTTATCCCGAATACCCTTATCTTGCCGACCTGCTCAGGCAGATTACGGCATCAGCCCGGTTTGCGCCCGCTCTCTCCGTCGGTCATCTGGTGGTCCGCGTCGCGAGCTTTGCCTACCCCAAAGGCATTCCCGAAGACCCTTCGGGCAACGGCGGGGGCTTCGTCTTCGACTGCCGTGCCATCCACAATCCCGGCCGATACGATGCCTACAAATCCTTGACAGGACTGGACGAGCCGGTCATCCGCTTCCTGGAGGAGGATGGGGAAATCCTGACCTTCCTCCAGCATGTCTATGCCCTGGTAGATGCGTCCGTACAGCGATATCTCAAACGAGGTTTCACCAGCCTTTGTATTTCTTTCGGATGCACCGGAGGGCGGCACCGCTCGGTGTATGCCGCCCAACACCTGGCCCAACACCTGCACGACACCTTTGGCGTGGAGGTCGACCTGCACCATCGCGAACAGGACATCCGGCAGAATTTCCCATTTAAAAACGAAACCGCCCAATGAAAGCCATGATTTTTGCAGCGGGGCTGGGCACACGCCTCCGCCCCCTCACCGACCGTATGCCCAAGGCACTGGTGCCCGTAGCAGGTGTCCCCCTCCTCCAACGGGTGCTCCTGAAACTGCAAGCAGCCGGCTTTGACGACATCACCCTCAACATCCACCATCTGGGGCAACAGATTGTCGACTTCCTCCGGAACCACCAAAACTTCGGGCTGAACATCCATATCAGCGACGAACGGGCTCTCCTGCTGGACACGGGAGGAGGCATTCTGCACGCCCGCCGTTTCCTGGACGGAGACGAACCTTTCCTGGTGCACAACGCCGACATCCTGACAGATGCAGACCTCGACGTCCTCATCGACACACACCGGCAAAGCGGAGCGGAAGCTACTCTCCTCGTGGGCCGGCGCACCACCTCGCGTTACCTCTTGTTCGACGATGCCGACCGACTGCACGGATGGACCAACCTGAAGACCGGAGAAATCCGTCCCGCCGGACTGACCGGCACCTACCGGCAACTGGCCTTCGCGGGCATCCACTTGTTCTCTCCTTCCCTCTTCCGACTCATGGACGTGCCCCACTGGCAGGGACGCCCCTTCTCCATCATCGACTTCTACCTGCACGTCTGTCCGCAAGTGCTGATAGCGGGATGCCCCATCCAAGCCACCCATTGGTTCGATACCGGCACGCCGGACACCTTGGCCCGGGCGGAGGCGTGGTACGAAACACCAGAAACGCCATGACGCGCATGACACTAAAAACGGTCATGCACGTCATGTTTCGAACAGTAGGAAGATGCCTTCTCCACACACTTGCCGAGAAGTTCTTCCAATATCCGGCGGCGAAGTTCTTGTCCGTCCTCGCCCGTCCGGTTATACTGCATACAAAGGCTTCCCGCTCTCTGAAACTTCTTCATCATCGTCTGGTCGAAGATGTAAGGTTCTGATTAGTTGTTCCGTTTCATATCCTATTCTATAATAAAAAACATCACCCAACCCTATGTGGATTCGGTGATGCGAAGTTAGCGCGTACAGCCGTAACGCTGTGTTTCCCAACCGCCTTATTCGTTTTTATTCAAACGTCTTTTCGTCCGACAACAAGCGGTGAAGACTGTTTATCCGGTAACGGTACACTTCCCGCAGATTGCGGACGGACGATTTCCAGTCCGTAAATGTATCGAAACGTGCCGGGTCTTGGCCTTTCCACAACTGTTCGTCGGCGTGGGCGGACGGCTCAATCAGCTTTTGCCAGTTGTCCAGCTCGCCAAGTAGGGAAAGGAATTTCGGCTCCAAGTCTGCCCAACGCTTTTTCAGACGGCTTACAAATGCCGGGTCCTCCAACAACTTGTCGTACCACAGGGCAGTTCTGTTATAGATGCTGTCGCCGGTCAGCGTAATCACATCCGGACGGTTCAGCCGGGAAGGACGGATATCTCCTCCGGCGTCCAGCCCGACGGTGATGAAAGCCAAGTCGAAGTCCCATACCGGACCTGCCTTCAACAGTCCGTTTTCCGCTTTGTGCATATAGCAGCTACGCGGCCCGTTTGGTTCGGCGTTTTGGGCCAGTTCGTGGACAATCCACCAGTCGATGAACGTATCCATGTCTATCAAGTCCCTGTAAAGCACGCTCTTGTCGCCCGCCTCTCCATACAGGATTTCCTCTATCCGGTCCAGGTAGCTGCCAATATCTTCCGCACGTTCGTCTGTCGGTGTTTTAGGATATACGATGTTGACCGGCAGGTGCCGATACCGGGTTTCCAGACGATACGTGTCACCGGGATAAGTGTCTATTTCTACCAGGAATGAATGGTTATCGTCATTGCTTACCCAACGCTTCCGGACATGTACCGACTCACAAAGCAGATAGCAACCTTGCAGTTTTCCGTTGACAACCACATCCACCGGCCGGCTGTCCGGAGTCCAATCCAACGACGTCTGCCGGGCTATGGCAAACGCCAGACTGTTCCGCAACAGGCTGTGGTCCATGAAGTTTGCCAACAGTATCCATTCTTTTCCGTCTGCCATGCCCAGCAGAGGGGCTTTGTCTTCCAGCTTGAACACGTAGGGTTTCTTGGGTTTGGTGAATGTAGAATGCCTGCGCGACTTGATGGAAACTGTTTCTGATTGATAGGCGGTGCTGCCGTCCGGCATAATAATCTGCATGACTGTATTTTCTTTCCACACGTCACGCGAAGTGATGGCCGAACTGTCTGCCGTGGTGATGTATATGACAGGGAGGTTGCCTGCACGTGCGGCCGAAAGACCGGCAAGCATAAGCAGCATGGCAACATAAACATACTTTTTCATCATAGAATAGGATTATAACGTTATCATTAGAGATTACTCACCTGCAAATTTAGGCAATTCCAGCACCATTCTTGTTTTCTCAAACGTTTTTATAGATTTTCTTAAACGTCAAAGTGATATTTTGCCCATCGGAGTGATTTATACTTTAATTTAAGCGCGGATTGCACGGATATCTCTTTTATAAATCCGCGCCTAAAAAATCCCAACCTATTTCAATTTCACAAAGCAGACCACCGAACTGTCTTCCTCGTGCATTCCTTCCACTATCTTCAGCAGTTTCTTTCCTTCCTCAGTGGGGTGCTTCTTCACAAAATCCGCAATGACATCCTTTTGCGTCAAGAGGACATCTGCCGCAATCAGACAGGCTGCCTCCCCCTGGCTGTTATAGATGAATTCGATGGGCAGACCGGACACCATGTCGTCTATAAAATAATTTTCTGTTCTAAATTTGGCAGCCTCTCCCACAAAAGGTTGCGTATGCTTGCCGGTTCGCCACAACGCACCCGTTTTTTTGTCTAAGACAGCATGATAACTTTCTCTTGAACGAGATCTACTTATCTTGGCAATTAAAAAACGGTTTGATTCAAATATGGCCGCAGACGGTTGCCCGATATAAGCTGTTATGGACAGTTTATCTTTTTCGTCATCAAACAAATTATCCCCCGTTGGTTTCATATCGCCGGTCAGTATCAGGACAGGTATTAACTTCTCCCGTGTGACCTGAAATATAGTGTCATTACCATATTCCAGCAAATAAAAATCGTTGCCACAATGCCATAAAAAGTTATCCGGTCCAAACGAAATCATATTTCTAGGCCTATCAATCGGATACAGATAAGACGGGAAAGACTTCAGGATTTTTCTGGCATAGTTTTGTAGAACCAGCTTGGGGGTTTTGTGGGGCAGAAAACGCTGGGTAGACAATGTGTTGATTGCAATAGTTGTACTATCCAGCAAGTAAGCTTGATCCTCCTCATGACTAAAACGTGTTTCTTTTAAAAAGCCGCCATCGAAATTATAAGATAAGTATCTATTTGTATAAAAATCAGTAGCATATAAAATGCGCCTTTTCTCATCCAACTGAAGCGGCGCACCTAGAAAAACATACTCACCCGGTCCCTGTCCATTCTGCCCTATCTGGCGGATGAATTTTCCGGTAGCATCATACATAAAAAGATGTTTAGGCTCCATCAGAAACAAAAAACTATCGCATTGCTGGATATCTAAAACAAAGAAATCCCGGAATATAGGTTCGTTGTCCAACTTCACGAAACGCACCCCCGATGCTATGGACGACAGGTTATTATCATACTTTTCTATTTCATCGTAAAAAGGCACATGCTTGTCAGCCGGACGGATGTTGACATCTTCCGCTACTTCCACTGTGGGAATCGTATCACTGACTGCTTCTGCGGCAGATTGCTTCTTTCCGGAGCAACTTACTAATAGGGCTATACACAATAGCAGGTAAAAGGAATTTTTCATAATCTACGGTTTTAAACATTAAACTTATTCTGAATATACAATAAATCCCAGCCTAATTCAACTTTACAAAGCAGAGCACCGAACCACTTTCTTCATTCATGGTTTCCAGCATTTTTTGCAGTTTTTTCCCTTCCTCGGTGGGATGCTTTGCCACAAACTCTGCAATGGCCTCCTTTTGCGTCAGCAGAGCCTCAGCCGCTATCAACCCAATGGCTTCTCCCTGACTGTAGTAAATAGGCTCAACGGGCAGGCCGGACACCATGTCGTCTATAAAATACTCGGAAGTTCTGTAAGGTGCTGGCTCCCCGATAAAAGGTTGTGTATGTTTGCCGGTCCGCCACAAATTGCCCGTCTTTTTGTCCAAAACGGCAAAATAACTTTCCTTGGGGAACCGCCTGCGCAAGCTGGCAATCAAAAAACGGTTTGATTCAAATATGGCGGAAGAAGGCTTCATCATTTGCGGGGCTATGAACGCTTTGTCCTTTTTGTCCCGGCTGAACCATTCATCTTTGGACAATTTCAAATCATCACCAGTCAGTATCAAGACCGGGATTAACTGTTCACGGGTAATCTGAAAGATGGTATCGTTGCCATATTCCAAGAGGTAGAAATCCTTGCCGCAACGCCATAAGATATTGTCCACCCCATACGCAAAATTTCCCCTTGGTCTCTCTACCGGATATAAATAACTGGGGAAAGATTTCAGAGTTTTCCGGTCATAATCCTGCAAAATCAGCTTCTTTGTCTGACTTGGCTGAAAACGCGAACCGACATTCGTATTTATCATCACGGTTACACTGTCCAATAAATAGGCTTGGCTCCACTCGGAATTGGCATAACGAATGTCTTTCAACAGATTCCCATCGAAATCATACGACAAAAACCTACTGGTGTACCCATCCGTCACATACACTATCCTGTTTTTTTCATCCAGTTGCAACGGAGCATTCAGATTCACATACTCTCCGGGGCCTTGTCCTTTGCGCCCAATCTGACGAAGAAATTTACCGGAAGTATCATACATGAAAATATGCTCACCGCCCAACAAAAACAAGAAACTATCGCATTGCTGTACATCATGTATGAGAAAATCGCGAAAAAGCGGCTCATCATCCAGCTTCACAAAGCGCACACCAGAGGCTATGGATGACAGATTGTTATCATACTTGCCTATTTCATTATAGAAAGGCACGTGCTTGTCGGCAGGGCGAATATTTACATTCGCTGCCACATCTGCAACAGGAATAGTATCCTTATCAATTCCTGCAGCAGATTGCTTTTTACCCGAACAGCTTACGAATAAAAAGATGCAACATAGCGACAATAAAAAATAGTTCATATCTCGGTATTTTAAGTATTAGTAAAATGTAATGTGCAGAGCATCTATGCATAACTTGATAAGAAGGCACTGCAACATCACAAATATTAATTAGCACAAGTATTCTTGCTTCCAATTCGCATTTGCATTCCCTTTCGTACTTGAAGAATCTTTAGACGCGGATGACGCAGATTCATTATCTTTATTAACTCTGATTATCTGCCATCTAAATTTATCAATCAGCGGCATCCGCGTCTAAAAAATTAATGCCCGGCATAGTATAAACTAAATATCAACATCTACTTAATTCAAAGATTTTATACTACGAAGTTAGAAGCCTCCATCAACAATCACAAGGAAATGAAGAAAAAAATTGTACTCAATGTTGTATTCACCTTGCAGGAATAGTACTCATATTTGTACTCAATATATCATCTAATAAACTTATAATGAATGAATAAAATCATCCCAGTCCTTAGGACTTTTTCGACTACTGTCCAGCAGGCGTTCCGCCATTCTTTTACGTTTCGTACTGATGGTTTGCACACTAATTCCTTCCAGCAGTATACCGATTTGGGACGGAGTGAAACCTGCCTTCAGCAATAGGCAGATTTGCCACTCCGTCTGCTGGAAATGATAATCCAGGCTTTTCAATTTCTGCAAAAAGCTATCGTCGCATTTTTGGATGGTCTCTTCCAATTCTTTCCACTCTTGCTTGGACACTTTTGCTTTACCTTGATGAGATAATAGTAGTTTTTTCTTTAATGCCTTATAAATAGAGGTTTCTTGTACGTCACTCAGCTGCTCTTCCTTAAGCATCCGGAATGCAGTCATCTGTCGCTGTAGTTCAAGAATGTTGTTTTGGAGTTCTTCTTCTCTCGCCTTGCCCTGCTGCCGTTCTTCGGCCAAATTGTTTTCTAAAACGTGGATTTTCCGTCCATACTCCCTTTGTTGTTTACGATGGTCATCCTCCAGTTTATCTTTCCATTGTCTCCATTTCTTCAAACAAGTCACCCAAATCTGACGATTTTGCCGCTGGAATTCCCGATAAAGGATAAAAACGAGCAAGCAACCAATCAAACAACACGACAAAATCAACAGATTTTTGGTCTGATTAGTATATGCTTGCTGCATACGGGCACTCTCGCGTTCACGAAGCCCATAATTATACAAAGAATGCATACGGGCAACCGATTCTGTTTGGGTGAGGTATTGTACCGAATCTGCACACCTCAAATAGATTTCCTGCGCTATAGCCACTTGCTTCCGATCCATAACGGGGGCAACCTGCCGCATCAGATAACGGGCAGCCACTTCCTTGTCATAAATGTCGCCATTATCAAACAGCATCTTATAATAATAGGTGGCAGAATCCTGCCGACCTAAGGCTTCATAATAATAGGAACTGATTGCATAAGCCGCATTCCGGTTTTCACCGGAGAGGGCTGTAAAGTCATGCGGCAAATAAGTATAAACCGAATCATAAATCTTCCTGTCCAAATAGTAACTGGCCATTTGGATATTCATTAACTGAATCAATTCCTGATCCCCCCATTTTATGCTCCACTGATGCGCCTGAGTATAATAAGGTTGCACACTGTCATTTTGCCCCAAACAACGGTGTGCATAAGCAATATCCCGCAAACTGTATATCACTCCTAACGTATCATTCAAATGCTCCGAATAGCACAGGCTCTGCTTATACATTTCCAACGCATCTGCATACATACCCTGGCGAGCAAACAGCATCCCCATCTGCGAAACTACCCTGCTACGCAAGTCCGTCATCGCTCCTTCGGGCATTGCCTCCAACGCCTTGCCGAAATAGTCCAACGCCTGTGGTGCATCGCCCAGGTCGCTGGCCACGCGGCCTGCATAATAATACGCTTCCGGCAGGTGGCGGC
>DHKFC23501__coassemble_1901_pt1 | contig 9621 bp, 4 predicted proteins | sample DHKFC23501__metabat2_low_PE_030 | metagenome-assembled genome bin DHKFC23501
TCCGCGTCATCTGCGTCTAAAGAATCACACCGATAAATTATCATTTAATTCTTGCGACTTACTTATCCTTTGGGATTGGTTGTTTTGCCGGGTGCAGGGTGTAAAGCCTTGCACCCGGTTTTGTATCCATTTCCACCAATTACTTCCCGCCCGTTGCACGAACTTTGGAAATAAATTCGTTATTTTGCACCCAAACTGACGAATCATGGACGACGAATCATTCGACATACGAAACCAACAGCCCTTGACCGGACGGGAGCGCGACATGGAGAACGTGTTGCGCCCCCTGCGTTTCGAGGACTTCAGCGGGCAGGACAAGGTGGTGGACAACCTGCGCATCTTCGTCAAGGCGGCCCGCCTGCGGGGCGAGGCGCTGGACCACGTGCTGCTGCACGGACCTCCCGGACTGGGCAAGACGACCCTCTCCAACATCATTGCCAACGAACTGGGCGTGGGCTTCAAAATCACGTCCGGCCCCGTGCTGGACAAGCCGGGCGACCTGGCAGGCATCCTGACCAGCCTGGAGCCGAACGACGTGCTCTTCATCGACGAGATACACCGCCTCTCGCCCGTGGTGGAGGAGTATCTCTATTCGGCCATGGAGGACTACCGTATCGACATCATGATCGACAAGGGCCCGTCGGCACGAAGCATACAGATTGACCTGAACCCCTTCACGCTGGTGGGGGCCACTACGCGCAGCGGCCTGCTGACGGCTCCCCTGCGGGCGCGGTTCGGCATCAATCTGCATCTGGAGTATTATGACAACGAGGTGCTGGCAGGCATCGTGCGCCGTTCGGCCGGCATCCTGAACGTGCCTTGCTCGACGAAGGCGGCGCAGGAGATTGCCTCGCGCAGCCGCGGAACGCCCCGTATCGCCAATGCTTTGCTGAGGCGTGTGCGAGACTTTGCGCAGGTCAAAGGTTCGGGAAGCATCGACACGGAGATTGCCACCTATGCCCTGGAGGCGCTGAACATCGACCGCTACGGCCTGGACCAGATAGACAACAAACTGCTGACCACCATCATCGACAAGTTCAAGGGAGGCCCCGTGGGTCTGACCACCATTGCTACCGCCTTGGGCGAGGATCCCGGCACCATCGAGGAAGTCTACGAGCCGTTCCTCATCAAGGAGGGCTTCATCAAACGCACGCCCCGTGGGCGCGAGGTGACTGACCTGGCGTACAAGCACCTGGGGCGTAGCCGATACCAAGTGACGGGAGACTTGTTTAGCGATTAGTGTTTAGTGATTAGCGATTAGTGTTTGCTGTTGGCGGAATTAGTGGAAGTCTGGAAGGGCACGGGCGGGGATATCCGCAGGCACGGGCGGGGATATCTGCGGGCACGGGCGGAGATATCCGCGGCCAAAGGCGGAGATATCCGCGTGCGGAACTGTGACTGGATACTAAAAATAATCCGTCACATCCGCTTCTATAGATTGTATAAACTAAATATGAGTTCCTATTTAATGGAATATAATGGTGTATTCATATGGCAAACTTGAAAAGTCTGGCGAAAGACACCGCCATTTACGGCCTGAGCAGCATCGTGGGCCGTTTCCTCAACTACCTGCTCGTTCCGATTTATACGACGGCCATGGCGGTGGAGTCCGGAGGCTATGGCGTGGTGACGAACATCTATGCCTGGGTGGCCCTGGTGCTGGTGCTGCTGACCTGCGGCATGGAGACCGGTTTTTTCCGCTTCGCCAACAAGAGCGGAGAGGAACCCATGCGGGTGTATTCTACCACCTTGCTGGCCGTGGGTGCCGGTGCGGTGGTCTTCCTGGCGTTGGGGTTGGGTTTCCTGCCCTGCGTGGCCGGATGGCTGGGCTACGGGGAGCATCCGTGGTACGTGGGCATGATGATGGTGGTCGTGGCGATGGACGCCGTGCAGAGCATCCCCTTCGCCTACCTGCGCTACCGGCAGCGTCCGCTGAAGTTCGCGGCCCTCAAGCTGCTCTTCATCTTCCTGAACATTGCGCTTAACCTTATATATTATGTAGGGATGGACGGAACCGAGGTGGGGTATGCCTTCCTCTTCAACCTGGTGTGCACCGCTACGGTGATGGTGTGCATGGTGCCCGAGCTTCGCGGCTTCCCCTACGTGTTGGACCGCGAGCTGCTGAAGCGTATGCTGCGCTATTGCCTCCCGCTGCTGGTGCTGGGTCTGGCGGGCATCCTGAACCAGGTGGCGGACAAGATCATTTTCCCCTACGTCTATCCGGACAAGGCCGGTGCGACAGTTCAGCTGGGTATTTATGGAGCGGCCAGCAAGATAGCCATGATCATGGCCATGCTGACCCAGGCCTTCCGCTATGCCTACGAGCCCTTTGTCTTCGGCAAGAGCCGCGACCAGGACAACCGGCAGGTCTATGCGCAGGCCATGAAGTTCTTCATCATCTTCACCCTGTTGGCTTTCCTGGCCGTGATGTTCTACCTCGACATCCTGAAGCACCTCATCGGACGCGACTATTGGGAGGGCCTGCGCGTGGTGCCCATTGTGATGGCGGCCGAGATTTTCATGGGCGTCTATTTCAACCTCTCTTTCTGGTACAAGCTGATTGACCAGACGCGTTGGGGGGCCTGGTTCTCGTTGGCGGGTTGCGTGGTGCTGGTGACGGTCAATGTGGCGTTGGTGCCGCGCTACGGCTACATGGCTTGCGCCTGGGGCGGATTTGCGGGCTACGGGGTGGCGATGCTGCTGTCCTATTTTGTGGGACAGAAGAAATACCCCATCCGCTACGACCTGAAGGCCATCGGCGGCTATGTGCTGCTGGCGGCGGTGCTGTATGCGGCGGGGGCGTACCTGCCCATCGACAACCTGTGGCTGCGGCTGTTGTGGCGCACCGTCCTGCTGTTGGCGTTTCTGGCCTGGGTGGTGAAGCACGACCTGCCGCTGTCGCACTGGCCGGTGATAGGCAGACGTTTCGCGAAGCGGAAGGGTTAAGTAGAGATGAACCGTGCTGGAATCTTTCTATCTGATTGATAATCGTTGTTTTAGGGTTGTACGGCTGTAGAGGCGTATTGCGCGGTCGTACCGGGGGAATGCCTTAATTTTGCTCCCGCAATGCAACGGATGGGGCGGTATGGCCCGTCTGGCGGAGCAAAATAACCCTTTAACGAACAGAACTCATGAAACAACGAATCGCATTCCTCTGTCTGTCCCTGCTGGCAACCTTTGCTGTGCGGGCACAGTCCCTCACAGGAAAACTTATCGACGAGAACTATCAACCCCTGCCGTATGCCAACATCGTGCTGCTTTCCCTGCCCGACTCCGCTTTCGTGGCGGGCGTGGTGAGCGGCGATGACGGCACGTTCACCCTGAACGCCGCGTGCCGGAACCGGCTCATCCGCATCTCTTCCATCGGTTATACGACATTATATAAGGAATGCACGGGGCAAGACCTCGGCATCCTCCAGTTGCAGCCCGATGCGCAGATGCTGGGCGAGGTGGTGGTGAAGGCCGATTTACCCAAAGTACGTATCAAAGGAGATGCGCAGGTCACCACCGTGCAGGGCAGCATCCTGGAACAAGCGGGCACGGGCAACGACCTGCTGAACAAGTTGCCCGGCGTGTCGGCAGACGAGGGGACGGTGAACGTATTCGGCTCGGGCGAGGCGGAAATCTACATCAACGGACGTAAAATGCGCGACGCCAGTGAGCTGGACCAACTGGAGAGCGACAACATCAAACGGGTGGAAGTGGTGCGCAATCCTGGTGCCCGCTACGATGCGGAGGTGCAGGCGGTGGTGCGCATCTATACCAAGCGGCCGCAGGGCGAAGGCTTCGGCTTCAACAACCGCTTCCTCACCCGCTACCAATACGGCTGGACTATGCTGGACCAGTTCAACTTCAACTACCGCAAAGGGGGCTTCGACCTGAGTGGCATGCTCTATGGCTCGAAATTCTCCGGCGAGGACAACAAGACACTGACCACGGAGACTTTTCTGGACAACACATGGCGGCAGGAGAGCCTTATTTCTACAACAGGAGGTTCCCATAACGTCTCCGCCATGCTCTCGCTCAATTATCAGTTCAACGAAAATCACTCCATAGGCGTCCGTTACGACTTCGACCGCACGCCCAAGGATTGGTGGGACATCAATCCCTTGTATTCGCATGTGTTCCGAGACGATGAACTTTACGAAGAGAACATCAGCCGGAACCGGCAGAGGAACCCCTCCACCAGCCACACCCTCAACATCTATTACAACGGGCAGGCGGGCGACTGGAACATCGACTTCAATGCCGACGGCCTGTGGGCGTACAGCAAGTCTTTCCAGGACACGTGGGAACACTACACCACCGTAGGCGAAGCCATGCAGGAACAGAACGTCACCAGCTACAACAAGGACGAGAACACCCTCTATGCCGCCAAGCTCATCGTCAGCCGTCCCTTGTGGGAAGGCAATCTGTCCTTCGGCGGCGAGTACACTTATACCAACCATACGAACACCTACATCAACGACCAAGGCATCTTGGACAACGACTACAGCAACATCGAGGAGAACGCCGCTTCAGCTTTCTTGGAGTATGCCCGCAGCTTCGGCCAGTTGCAAGCCACGGCGGGTGTGCGCTACGAGCACATCACTTCCAATTATTATTATGAAAACGATGTCCGGGTGGACGAGCAGAGCCGAACCTACGACAACGTGTTTCCTACGCTGTCTCTCTCCCTGCCCGTGGGCAAGACGCAACTCTCGCTGAGCTATACCGGCAGCATCTATCGTCCTCCGTATTACCTGCTGCGCAGCAACATTACCTACGCCAACCGCTATACGTACGAAAGCGGCAACCCCCTGCTACGTCCCTCCATCATCAACCGCCTGTCGCTGGACGCTTCCTGGAAGTGGATTTACTTCAACGTGAAGTACATCCACGGCAAGGATGCCATCATACAGCAAGGCAATACGTATTCGGCGGACAATCCCGCCATTACGCTCATCAGCTACGTCAACAAATACAATTCGGACAAGCTTTACGCCACGCTCAGCCTTTCGCCCACCTTCGGCCCGTGGTCGCCCCAACTCACGCTGATGCTGCTTCAGCAATGGTATATGGTGGACATGCCCGACGGCACGCGCCGTAACTTCAACAACCCCATGGGCAACTTCGCCTGGCGCAACAACTTCCGCCTGCCGTGGGGACTGCTGTTGGACGTGGATGCCTGGCTCGACACGCCCGGCGAGAATGAGAACTATCACCTGGTCAAATCCGCCTGGTCGGTAGACGTGGGCTTGCGCAAAAGTTTCTTCGACGAGCGTCTCAGCCTACAGTTGCAGGGCCAGAACCTCTTCAACTCGTCGGACAGCGACGGCACCATCTTTGGCGGCAACCGCCTGATGACCATCGACCAAGAGTCGCGCCGCCGCTTCACGCTGACCCTCCGCTACAAGTTCAACCCCGCCAAGAGCAAGTACAAGGGCACGGGCGCCGGACAGGAGCAGCGCAGCCGCATGTAGCCCACGTGGGGTCGCCGTGCCCGTTTTCCCCCACTTTGCCGGGGCCGGATTTGGAGGGTGAAGCAGAAAGTAATAAATTTGCGGCGTTTTTGTGATACGACTTAACGCATGCGACGCATTCTATTCACCTTTCTACTATGTCTCACCGCAGGCAGCGCCCTCCTTACCGCGTGCCGCCACGCAGACGATGTCTGGGTGGCTCAACGGCAAGCGCTGTTCCGCCTCATCGTCTCGGTCCACAACAGCGGACAAGGAGAAATAGCCCGCAAGCTCGACTCCCTGAACCGCACCGCCCTGCCTGCCGACCGTCATGCACGCGCCCTGTGGCAACTGGCACAAGCCTGGCTCACCGCCTCGCAGACCAACCGGGACATCGGCGACTCGTTGTTGTTGCCCGTTGTCGACTACCTGACACAGCACGGCACACCCGCGGAGCAAACCGAAGCCCTCCTGCTCCATGCCCGCAGCCTGGAGTGGCGGGGCGAGATGGAGCAGGCGCAACAGGTCTATTCGCAAGCCCTGCAAGCAGCCTTGGAGAGCGGCGACCCGCGGATGGAAATGCGCTGCCGGCAACTGCTCACCGGCTTCTACCTGCAACGCACCCACCTGAAGAACGAAGGCGCCCAGACCGCCCGCCGCTTCCTGCAGTTGGCCGAAGCATGCAGAGATACCGCTGCCCTGGCTCTGGCGCACATGTACATGGGGCGCCTCTACTTTGCCGCCATACACGAAGACACGCTCTACAACCGCCCGGAAGAAGGCGTGGAGCATTTCCGCCAAGCCACCCGGCTGGCTGCCCTGGCCAAAGACCAATACTTGGAGATGCAGAGCAAATACGAACTGGCCGTGCTCTACATGACCCTCCAGCAACCCTTCGAAGCCCTGCCGCTGCTGAAGGAAACCAAAGACTACCTGTCCAGCCAGACGCCCGACAGCAAGCAGCCTATCCTGATAACGCTCATCCAGACCTACCTCCAACTGGACCAGCCAGACTCGGCACAGGTGTACATCGACGAGGCCATGACCTTGCCCGACCGCAACAACCTGCGCTACCACATCTACGACCTGCTGTTCCAGTACCACCGCGCCAAGCAGCAATATGCACGCTCCGTCTGGGCTGCCGACTCCATGCGCTACTACCAGCCCCTCGCCCTGCGGCAACAACTGTCCCGGCAAGTGGCCGAAATCAAAGAGAAGTACGACAACGAGCAACTGGCCAACGAGCGCAACCGCATCCGGATGGAGCGCGACCGCAGCGTCATCATCGGCCTCTCCCTCACTGTCGCCTTGCTGGGGATTATCATCCTGCTCACCGCGGCCTATCGTCGCCGCCTGCGCCGCATCCGCGAGCAACTGAGGCAAGACGCCATCCGCCTGCATGACAACGAAGAGACCCTCCGTCAGAATAGCCAGAGCATCGCCCTGCTGCAAGCCCAGTTGGCCGATGAGCACCAGGAGTCGCAAGCCCAGCAAGATGAACTGCAAGCCGCCATCGATGCCCTGCAGCAACAGAACAAGACACTCGACGTGGAGAACCAACGCTTGCAAAGTTCGCTGGACCACTACCGGGACAAGTACGACACGGAGGAGCAACGCATCCTGCGCCAGCAAGCCGAGCGGCTTCGCCAGTTGGAGGCGCACGAACAGGCCTTGGTGGAAGAACTCATCCGTCGCGACAGCCTGGTGCAACTGTTGCGCCGCCAGCCCAAGTTCCTGGGCGAAGGCGAGTGGAAGAAGCTGGCCCTGCTGACCGACAGCATCTACAACCGCTTCACCGTCCGCCTGAAGGAGCGTTTCCCCCAACTGACGGACGTGGACCTGCAATACTGCATCCTCATCAAGCTGCGCTTCACCGTCTCGCAGATAGCCATACTGATGGCGGTGTCGCCCTCGTCCGTCTCCCAGCAGAAGTCCCGCCTGAAGAAGCGGCTTCAGCAGAGCGAGGGGTTCGGGTTGTCGCCGGGCGAGATGCTGGACAGCTGGTTATGGAAGTTTTGATAATATGAATATGTTGAATTGATTAACAAAGACCATGATGAAACAAAAACATTGGTTACTGGCCATCGTCTGCCTGTGGGCGACGGCTCTGACATACGCCGACGAAGGCATGTGGATGCTGGGCGACCTGAATAAAGAGACACGCCGCACGATGAAGGAACTCGGCCTGGAGCTGACCGCCAAGCAACTCTACAATCCCGGGCATTCCTCGTTGAAAGACGCCGTGGTCAGCTTCGGCGGCTTCTGTTCGGGGGTGGTGGTCAGCCGGGAGGGGCTGGTGTTCACCAACCACCATTGCGGCTTCAGCAGTATCCGCCAGCACAGCACGGTGGAGCACGACTACCTGCGCGACGGTTTCGTGGCCCGTTCGCACGAGGAGGAATTGCCCTGTCCCGAGCTGTATGTCCGCTTCCTGGTGAGGCAGGAGAATGTGACGAAGCGCGTGCTGTCCGCCGTCCGTCCCGGGATGGACGAATCCGACCGTTCGATGGCCATCGACTCCGTGATGTGGGTCATCGGGCACGAGGTGATGGAGAAGGACTCCACCACCGTGGGGTCCGTGGATGCCTATTATGGCGGCAATGAATTCTGGCTCTCCGTCTATCGGGACTATACCGACGTGCGGCTGGTCTTCGCCCCGCCGTCGTCGATAGGCAAGTTCGGCTGGGACCGCGACAACTGGGAGTGGCCGCGCCACACGGGCGACTTCAGCGTGTTCCGCATCTATGCGGACCGGGACAACTGTCCGGCTGCCTATTCGCCGGACAATGTGCCCTATAGGGCGGCCAGCGTGGCTCCCATATCTTTGGACGGCTACCACGAAGGCTCTTTCTGCATGACGCTGGGCTATCCCGGCAGCACGGACCGTTACCTCTCGTCCTACGGCATTGAAGAGCGGCTGCTCCACACCAATCAGGCTCAGATAGATGTGCGCGGCGTGAAGCAGGCCATCTGGAAGCGCGAGATGGACCGTCGGGACAGCATCCGCCTGATGTATGCCTCCAAGTACAGCGAGAGTTCCAATTATTGGAAGAACAGCATCGGCATGAACCAGGCCGTCCGCCGTCTGCATGTGCTGGACAAGAAGCGGGCGATGGAGCAGGAATTGCAACGCTGGATCGACTCGAAACCCCGCGAGCGGAAGCGGCTCTCCACCTTGCTGCCCGATTTGGCCAAGAACTATCTGGCACGCCGGGAGACCGACCATGCCGAGGCGTATTTCGTCGAAGCCTTCCTGAATGGTCCTGAGCTGGTGCAGCTGGCGTTGGATATCCTGAACTTCGACTTCGAGGCCGAGCAGGAGCAAGTCGTGTCCGGCCTGGAAGCCTTGGTGGAGCGTTATGCCAACCTGGACGTGGGCATCGACAAGGAGGTCTTTGCCGCCATGCTGGACGTGTATCGCGCCAAGGTGGATACAGCCTACTGGCCTTCCCTGTACCAGGTTGTTGACTCGGCGTTTGGCGGCGACAGCCGGGCCTACGTGGACGACCTGTATGCCCGCTCGGATATCACCACGCCCCGTGGCCTGAAGCGCTTCCTGGAGCGCGACTCCACGTACAACCTGTATGAGGATCCGGCCATCACGTTGGGGATAGACCTCATCACGAAACTCTTTGAGCTGACCTATCAAGCGTATGGCGCTTCGCGCGAGATTGTGCGGGGCGAGCGTGAACTCAACGCCGTCGTGCGCCGCATGTATGACGACCGCAACTTCTATCCCGATGCCAACTCCACCCTGCGCCTCAGTTTCGGCACCGTGTGTGGCTATGACCCCTACGATGGGGCGACATACAGCTATTACACCACCGTGCGGGGGGTGCTGGAGAAGGTGAGGGCTTATGCGGACGATCCCGACTTTCGGGTGGAGCCCGAATGGCTGGAGCTGCTTGCGTCGGGCAATTTCGGCCGCTATGCCGACCGGGACGGGCAGATGAAGGTTTGTTTCATTTCGAACAACGACATTACGGGCGGCAATTCGGGCAGTGCCATGTTCAACGCGCGGGGCGAACTGCTGGGACTGGCCTTTGACGGGAATTGGGAAGCCATGAGCAGCGACATCCTCTACGAGCCGGAGTTGCAGCGCACCATAGGAGTGGACATCCGATATGTATTGTTTATTATCGAAAAATACGCCAAGGCAAGCCACCTCATCCAGGAGCTA
>DHKFC23501__coassemble_1904_pt1 | contig 9619 bp, 7 predicted proteins | sample DHKFC23501__metabat2_low_PE_030 | metagenome-assembled genome bin DHKFC23501
TGGTCAGGAAGCAGACGGGCATGGTGCCGTCGGCCATGGCATAGCGGCCGAAGTCCTTCTTCTGGATCAGTTCCTTCAGCTTGGCAGGTACGACGAATTCGGGATTCTCAGGGTCTTCCTTCTGCAGGATGCCGTCCGTGGTGGTGAAGTACTTGTAGTGTACGCCGTCCTTCGGATTGTACGATTTCACGTTGCCGTAGGTCAGACGGATGGTGAAGTTGGCGTCGGGATAAGAGGGCGTCGGGAGCTTCATCTCGTTCAGTCCGCGGATGTAAGCCTTGTGCAGCAGGTCAAGTCCTTCGGTGGCTTGCGCCAGTTCTTGGGCGGTTTCTTGTAGCTTGGCCAGTTTGGAGCGGCTGTAGATAGTGGCCAAGTCTTTCTCAATAGCCTTGACGGTGGGCTTCTTCAAAAACCTGTCGAGGTTTTCGCGGCAGGAAAGGATAGAGTTGTTGAACATCTCCTGGACGAACCTACCTTTGTATTCTCCTACGATGAGGCGATAGCAGTCGGGCAGTTCTTCGGGTTTCAGTTTCTGAGCCAGTGCGGGCAGTATGGCTATGGCCACGGCTTCGTCCACCATGGAGCTGTAGTCCTTGTTGTGGATATTTTCGTAAGCGGCTTCCAGTTGCTTCTTACCAACCTCCAGTAGGGAGTCATTCTTGGTTTCAAGTGCTTCCTTTATCTTGTCCATAACAGCGGGCGGGCAGCCGAACTCAATGGTACGGAGTCCCTCGTTGAGGTACATGAAGCGGCGCAATATGGGAGTAGCCTTCTCCACAATGGCATCTATCTTTTCTACCACGCCTTCGTATTCGGGCTTGCCTTGGGCAAAGGCGGCAAACTTCTTTTCCTGCTCGGCCTTGGTGCCCAACACGTCGTTGTCCACGATGGCCTTGTTCATGCCGATGGAGTTCTTCCAATAGTTGCTGCTGCCGGCAAACTTGTTGGCATATTGGATGCGAATCCGGTCGTCTTTGCGCATATATTTCTTTAACACATCCAGATAGACGGTGCGCATGTCTATCATGGCCTGGTTCTGTGCGGTCATCATCTGGCGCACTTCGCTCTGTGTCAGGTAGCGTTCGGTGCTGCCGGGGAAGCCCATGATCATGGCATAGTCGCCCTCGTTCAGGCCCTTGATGGAGATGGGCAGGAACTTGGGAGTCTTCAGGGGCACATTGTCTGCGCTATATTCGGCAGGCTCGCCGTTCTTGTCGGCATAGATGCGGAAGATGGAGAAGTCGCCCGTGTGGCGCGGCCACATCCAGTTGTCCGTCTCGCCACCAAACTTGCCCACACTCGAAGGAGGAGCGGCTACCATGCGCACATCGCTGTACACCTTATAATAAATAAGGTAGAACTTGTTGCCGGCATAGAAGGGCAAGGCCTGTGCCACGATGCCCGGCTTGCCGTTGAGGTCGCTTTTGGCCAGTTCCTCTTGCGCCACCTTGCGCAGGAAGGGGGAGGTCAGGGCAGTGGTTTCGTCCACCTCGCCGGCTTTCACTTTCTGGTTCACCAGGTCGGTGATGTCCACGATGCGGTGCACGAAGCGGAATTTCAGCCCCGGCGTGGGTAACTCTTCTGCACGGCTCATGGCCCAGAAACCATCCGTCAGGTAGTCATGCTCCACGCTGCTGTGCTGCTGGATGGAGGCATATCCGCAGTGGTGGTTGGTCAGAATCAGACCTTCGGGCGAAATGATTTCGCCCGTGCATCCGCCGCCGAAGATACCCACGGCATCCTTCAGCGATACGCCATTGGGATTGTAGAGGTCGTCTGCCTCCAGCTTGAGACCTTGTTTCTTCATCAGTTCGATGGAATTCTGCTCCTTCAGCAGTTGGAGCAGCCACATGCCTTCGTCGGCCTGGGCCGCGCAGGTCATGAGGGCGGCAAAGGCCGCCACAAAGTACTTCTTTACGTTCATAAATTGCTTCTTAGATAATTATCTCATTTTAGTTAAACATGTGTGCGTTATTATTCTACCGGATTGCTCCCCCTTTGGGGGAATCTCGTTCCCAAGGCCTGGAAGCGTTGTTCCCAAGGCTTGGGAATGTCACTCCCAAGGCTTGGGAGAATCATCCCTCCGGTCAGGAAATCCGGCATTCCCAACGGAATGATTGTGCAAAAATACGTAAACCACCTGAAAATACCTTTTTTCCCGCTTTGTTTATAAGGAATATTAATACCTTTGCTGCGAACTAATTCATTAATAGGTTTCTGTATGCATAGAATAGGTGTGACTACATGGTTGCCTTTCCTCCTGCTGGCAATGCTTCTGACGTCGTGCAACCGTAAATACCGTGTCGAGGGGAATTCCTCGCTGATTAATCTGGATGGGAAGGTACTCTATTTGAAAATGTTACAAGACGGAATATGGGTGTCTGTGGATTCATCCGAGGTGGTGCATGGTTGCTTCAAGATGAAAGGCCCTGTGGATTCTGTACGTATGGTTACACTTTATCTGAACAATGAGGCCCTGATGCCGCTGGTGCTGGAGAATGGCAAAGTGAAGGTCAGCATTGCTCCGGGCAGTTTCCAGGCTTCCGGTACTCCGTTGAACGACAAACTCTATGATTTCATCGAACGGCGAAACGCCCTGGAGCAGGCCATCGAGGAGCTGGAGCGGAAGGAAGCACGTATGGTGCTGGATGGCGCCAATATCGACGATATACACGAGGAACTGGCCAGCCAGGGAGAGAAAAAGATGAAGGAGATGGATGACTATGTCCGCCAGTTCATTGTGGATAATTATGAGAACGTGTTGGGACCCAGTATCTTTATGATGATGTGCAGCACGATGCCCTATCCGTTGATGACCGACCGGGTGAAGGACATCATGCGCACGGCACCTGTCACGTTCAAGAACAATCCGTTAGTGAAGGATTTCCTGGAAAAGGCGCAGGAAAATACGAAATTGCTGGAAGAGCATAAGCGTTTACAAGATAATATGGCGTCCAATAACTGACTATGACCCTGCCTGCTGATTTCATTACCCGGATTCATACATTGTTGGGCGCTTCCGAGGCGCCTTCTTTCTTGGAAGCCTTGCGGGGCGTTCCGTCTGTCAGCATCCGTCTGAACCGTCGGAAGGCTTGGGAGGCACCGGCGTCCGCCCCTCCCGTTCCTTGGTGTGCAGGAGGGCATTATTTGTCCGACCGTCCTTCCTTTACTTTCGATCCCGGGCTGCATGCGGGAGCCTACTATGTGCAAGAGGCTTCCTCTATGTTTGTGGCGTGGGTGTTGCGGCATCTTTGTGATGTCCCGGTAAGGATGTTGGACCTTTGCGCCGCTCCGGGCGGGAAGTCTACCCTGGCTTGCGATGCCTTGCCCGAGGGGAGTCTGCTGGTGGCCAACGAGGTGGTGCGGAGTCGCGCCCAGGTGTTGTTGGAGAACCTGACCAAGTGGGGATGCCCTCATGTGGTAGTTACGAATAGCGATCCGGCCGATTTTACTCCCTTAGGTCCTCAGTTTGACATTGTCTTGGTGGATGCCCCCTGTTCGGGCGAAGGGATGTTTCGCAAGGATCCGGGAGCCGTCAGCGAATGGAGTTTGGAGAATGTCGAATTGTGTGTGCGTCGCCAGCGGCGCATCCTGACAGATATCCTGCCTTGTCTGAAGCCGGGAGGCTTTTTGTTGTACAGCACGTGTACGTATAATCTGAGGGAGAATGAAGAGAATGTGCGTTGGTTGCGCGATGAGTGGGGGATGGAGGTATGTCCCGTGCCGGATGTCCGTCCGGAGTGGGGGATAACTGGCAATCTCCTTCCCGGCGAGGATTTCCCGGTCTATCGTTTCTTGCCCCACCGCACACGGGGAGAGGGATTTTTCCTCGCCGTGATGCGCAAGCCGGGGGATGCGGAAACGACCGGAAGCATCCGCAGGCGGGGAGGGAAAAAGGAACGTCCTCAGGTCATCCCGAAGGAAGCGATTGCCCGGGCTTCCTCTTGGTTAAAGGCACCGGAAGATTACGTTTGGACCATGCAAGGCTCCACGCTGACGGCTATGCCCAGGCTTCTCCAAGGATTGGAGGAGGCTTTGCGCCCTTTAGTCCGTGTCTTGCAGGCGGGCATTCCTGTGGGCGAAATAAAGGGACGCGACTTGTTGCCCCGCCATGCTCTTGCCATGACTACGGCCTTGCATCCGGATGCCTTTCCCCGTGTGGAGGTGGATTATGAGCAAGCTATTGCCTACCTGCGTCGTGAAGCTATCGTCTTTCCGGAAGAAGTTTCACGGGGGCTGCTTCTGCCGGTTTGGCGCGGCCTGCCCCTGGGTTTTGTGAAAAACATCGGAAACCGGGCTAATAATCTGTATCCACAGGAGTGGCGGATTCGTCACTCCTAAACTCATTTTCTCAAGAACTCGCTTTTTCTCCGAAGCATGCAGTAAACTTTCCAACGCAAGGATTGCAGCGGTTGCAGGATGTCGAAAACGGGCAGGCTTGCGTAGTATCGTCTCGGGTCGCCCAGTGCCTGTGCATTCTTGTTGACGACCTGCATCTGCAAGACAAGGCGGAGAAGGAACAGGACAAGCGCAAGGCTTGCCACCAGCCAATGACGTTGGAGAATCCCCGTCACCAGCGTGCTTGTCCAGGCAGCATAAAAAAGAAGCCGCGTTGTCGTTTCCCATCCGGCGGCGTAGCGTTGCCATCCTTGGTAGAGGCGGGCGGTGGAAGCACGGCCTATCTTCTCTTCACGCCAATCTTTCGCCCGGATACCCGGCAGGCGGCGTGTCACACTCTTTATGTCGGTCTCTACCCGTGTGTTGTCTCTCGTGGCCACGCGGTTGACAAAGAGGTCATCGTCCCCCCGGAGCAGGTTGAGGTGTTCGGAGAATCCTTTGTTCTGATAAAATATTTCTTTGCGGTAGGCCAGGTTCTTGCCGATGCCCAGGTAGGGGTGTCCGCCCAAGGCGAAGCCCAAGTAGCGCATGGCCTGGAAGAGGTTGTCGTAGGCGATGCGCTTCGGAAGCCAGCCTTTGCCTTGTTCATAGCCGCTATATCCCAGCACCACGTCTGTGCCCGCGGTGAAATTCCTGGCCAGGAGGCGGAGCCATTGGTCGGAAGCGGGGGCGCAATCCGGATCGGTCATCACCAGCCAGTCATATTTGGATGCTTTGATGCCCAGGGTCAGTCCCAGTTTCTTGTGGCTGATGTAGCGCGAAGAGTCGGGGATGAAGCTGTGGTAGAGGTAGGGACATTGGCTTTGGAGTTGGTTCAGGTAATCCACCGTGCCGTCATCCGCCCCGTCCGTGATGACGATGACCTCGAAGGTGGGGTAGTCTTGGGCGAGAAGGGCGGGCAGGTTCCGTTTCAGTTCCTCGCAAGCCTCGCGGGCATAAAGGATGACGGAGAGGGGCGGACAATCCGTCTGGAAGGCGATGTCGCCCTGTTCCACGGCTTTCCGACGGCGGGGGATGCGGAGGTACAGGCTGGCGTAATAGATAACTTGAATGAGGAAAAGACCTCCTGCCACACTGAGCAGGAGAGTCTCGTTGTAGTCGATGGTGAATGCTTCTTCCATATTTCTTTGCTCAAAAGACAGGCGCAAAGATACTGATTTTTAGATTACGGGCACCACGTCGAAGCGTGTCCCCGGGAAATTTTCTTCCACGTAGCGGCGCAGGTAGTGCATCGTATCATCGCGGATGGTGGTGTCTGCTACCTCGGGATAGAGGTTATAGAGCACCGTGTGCAGAGGAATCTTGCGCCGTTGGATGGCTTCGAAGCTCAGCAGGGCGTGGTTGATGCTCCCCAACTTGCCCGAGGTGACGAAGATGAGGGGATATCCCCGTGAGGCGATGTAGTCGATGGTGAGCAGGTCTTCTTGCAAGGGAACCATCAATCCGCCGGCACACTCCACAAGGACTACCTCATAGCGTCGCGCCAGTTCGTCCGTGGCCTGTCCTATCTTTTCCAAGTCGATGGGGCGTCCGTCAATGCGGGCGGCCAGGTGGGGGGAACAGGGATAAGAATAAATCTCGGGTGCGGTCAGGCCCTCAAGGTCTTCGGGCAAGGGCCGGATGCCCATCAGGTGTCGGTGCAGGTCGATGTCTTCGGAGTGTCCGACGTTACCCGTCTGTACAAGTTTTTGGGTGATGACGTTGAGCCCTGCTCGCTTCAGCTGCCGGGCGAGCCAGCCGGTGCAATAGGTTTTTCCGGCATCGGTGTCGATACCGCTGATGTAGTAGATGTTATTCATATTTTTAGGGTTTAATTGAATAATAATAAGTAGATGTCAATATTTAGCTTATACGATGAGGAATTTAGTCGTGGCAGGTACTGAAAAATCTTGATATCCTATTCTTAATGCAGCATTCCGTTTTTTGATGAAAGCTTGTTACAAAATTTATTTTTGTAAGCATTCTTCTTAATGCAGTGGTTTGATAATCAGTCCATTACATTTTCTTAAACATCCTCCAAAAAACACTGAACAATTTCCTCCGAAACTGTGAAGTATTTCTCGAGAAATTGCGAAGTGTTAGGCGAGAAATTGTTCAGTGTTTTTTCGGAAGTGGTGAACCATCGAATTTTACCTTCTCAAAAAGGCCTCCATAACACAAAAAATGCATACAAATAAAACCGAGTGGCATTGGGCGTAAGGAGGAATACGAAGACGGCAACTGAAGTGCCCCAAACTCATAAGGCCACCTATTGTACAGTGCGCTTGTAGTAACATGCTGTCATCAAGAGCATAGATATTCCTCCCTCCTTTCTGCAATCACATATACCGGGTGATACGTGAGTGTCACCTGCCCGTCCTCCGTGGGGAAGAGCCGGATGTATTCCTCGGTGAAATGCTGAAGTCGGGTGCGTGTCCAGATGCGTTTCTCGGTGCCGGTGACACCCGTCTGTTTCAGGTGGCGGAGCACTTCCGTGGGAGTGGGAAATGCAAGTGTGGCCACTTCTTCCGAGGCGTATAACACCCGGTAGTTGGAGGAGAGCATTTCGCAGAGCTCCGGCAATGTGGGGTAATGCAACCCGTGTCCTGTCAGGGTACGGATTTCGCGCAGGTTCTCTCCTCCGAAGGTGGTAAATGCCAGGATGCCTCGAGGGGGAAGCACTTGGTAGCACCGATGGAAGAAAGCGGGCAGGTCGGTGAACCATTGGAAGGTCGAGCAGGAGGTGATAGTCCGTGCCTGTCGGGGCAAGACCACTTCTTCTGCATCGCCCGGCGTGAAGCTGACGGTGGGGAGGGCGAGGAGGTCTGTCAGGCTCTCTTTCATCTCCGGGCAAAGGTCGTTGAGCCAGAGCATTTCCGGGCGGAAAGTTTGTTGCAACAGGTGCGAGTAGAGTCCCGTGCCGCATCCCACTTCGGCAATGTGCGTGAAGACGGTTCTGTCCGGGCAAGCCTCCAACAAGTATGTTAGCATCCGTTCCGCCACCTGATGTTGCACGTGGGCTTCCCGGTCATAAGTTTGCCGGGCGCGGGCGAAGCATTCGGCTATTCGTTGTTTGTCCATAAGTCTTGCAGGTAATGTTGGAAGGTCGGTTCGTCATAATGCGCGATGTCTGACGTATGGCTGGAGATGCCCAACGTTTGCCAGGCGCGTATCTGGTTGGCAGGCGGGATGATGCGGTCACGGCTTCCCACTACGGCTTCTTGCCAGCGGAAGGTGGGAGTGGCTAAGGTGTCCTGCAGGCGGGTGATGGCACGCATTTCTTCGGCCAGTTCGTCCACGGGACGGTGCGGGGTGACGCGCAGGAAACGGTGGAAAGCTTCGGTGTCTGCACACATCCGGCGCGTGAATTTGTGCAGAGACAGCGGGGAGAGGTTATCCAGCGTGCCCTGCCAAGTGGCGGGCGGGATGCCTCGCTCCGCATCGATGGGGAAGGGGGTTCCGTTGAGGGCGATGCTCCGTCCGATGGGTATATTCAGCAGGGGAGCCACCTGCGAGGCCGCCCATACGCCCATCGACCAGCCAACGATGTCCACTTCCCGATAGGTATCTTTCGGGAGGAAATCGTTTTCCAGCGTGCGGTAGTCATAGCAGATGATATAGTCCCTTTCTGCCGGCCGGTAATGGCGGAAGGGAGTAGGGTCGGATGCCCAGCCCGCAAAGAAGAGGAGCAGGCGGGGATGTCCGGCTTGGATGATGTAGGAGTGTTTCATATATGTAGATGTTGATATTGGGTTTATACGATAAATAGGAATTTAGCGGGCTTTGCCCGCAGGAGTTAAAAGGAGTTAGACGGAGTTATCGCTCCGCTTGGGGGAGTTAAAGGCCAATACCTTTGCCGTTATCGCCGGACCCACTATCGGCCTCTAACTCCCTCTAACTCCTTATAACTCCCTCTAACTCCTCGAAAATAAATTGTCATTTAATTCTCGAAATTTACTTGATATTTAGTGTGTTACAACCTCACACCGGCGGTGTGACAATATGCTTGATGCATGCAATCAATCTTTCCATGTCTTCGTCCGTGATGTCCGCGCGGAGCGAGAGGCGCAGGCGGGCCGTGCCTTCAGGCACCGTGGGCGGACGTACGGCGCGGACATAGAATCCGTGACGTTGCATCTCCTCGGCGCAGCGCACGCTCTCCGTGCTGTCTCCGATGGTGAGGGGGATGATGTGGCTGGTCGGGGGAGAGCCTGTCAGGTATTCCCTCAATGCCTGTTGCAGACGCTGGGAGAGGTCGGCCAGGCGTTGGCGCCGTTCGCCCATTTCGGGTAGCCGGCTTATCACATATTGGCTCCAGCGGGCGATGACGGGGGGCAGGGCAGTGGTGAAGATAAAGGGACGCACGCGGTTTATCAGATAGTCGCGCACAATGCGCCGACACACGACGAAGGCTCCCGCAGAAGCTGCGGCCTTGCCCAGCGTGCCTACCAGGAAATCTATATCCTGGATGCATCCTTGCTCCTCGCAACAGCCCAACCCCCGATGTCCGCGGAGGCCGAAGGCATGTGCCTCGTCCACGTAGAGCAGGACATTGGGGTAGAGCCGCTTCAGCCGGACCAGTTCTTGGAGGGGAGCCTCGTCTCCGTCCATGCTGAATATGCTTTCGGTGACGATGACGACGTGCCGGTATTGGGAAGCTAATTTTTGCAGGAGTTTCTCCAGGTGTTTGGTGTGGTTGTGTTTGAAGCGGAACCAATGGGCACGGCTCAGGCGCATCCCGTCGATGAGGCTGGCGTGTACCAACTTGTCGGCCAGGATCAGGTCGCCCGTTTCTGCGATGGCGGGAAGGATGCCGGTATTGGCATCAAAGCCACTATTGAATAGCAGAGCCGATTCTGTGCCGTAGAGGCATGCCACGGTCTCTTCCAGTTCGTCAAATGCCGGATGGTTGCCTGTCAGCAGACGGGATGAAGACGAGGAGGGCAGGAAATCTTCAGGCGTCAGGCTTTCCAGGAAGCGGGTGCGCAACGTCAGGTCCGCAGCCAGCCCCAGGTAGTCGTTGGACGAGAGGTTCAGCATCTTTTGTCCTGCGTCGTAGAGATAGCGTCCTTGAGGGACAGCATGAGACAGGTTGCGCAGGTTGCCTTGGGCGGACAGTTCCTCCAAGGCGGTTTGCATAAGTGTGTATGGATTTTCCATCTTTTCTGAATAATAATTTATTTTTGCGGAGTTAGAGGGAGTTATAAGGAGTTAGAGGGAGTTATAGGCCGATAGTGGGTCC
>DHKFC23501__coassemble_1905_pt1 | contig 9617 bp, 6 predicted proteins | sample DHKFC23501__metabat2_low_PE_030 | metagenome-assembled genome bin DHKFC23501
GCAGATTCATTTTCTTTATTGACTGATTATCCGTTATCAAAGATTATAGATCAGCAGCATCCGCGTCATCTGCGTCTAAAGAATTAAATTCCTATTTATCGTACAAACTAAATATCCACATCTACTTATATTCACCGGAAATATAGAAATGAGGATGTGCCATTTTCATTTTGACACATCCTCATGACTTCATGGATAATCTTGTTATTTCACGTTGTATCCCGTCACCACCAGCTTCGGCGCATTGCCGCGCGTATCCACGTCTTTCCAATGCACGCGCACTTCCTTCTTCTCGCCGGGCAACAGGGCGAAGTAGTTGTCCGAGTAGAAGATGGGGAGGAATTGCAGGCCGTCTTCCGCACCCACGATGTTCAGGCGGATCATCAGGGCGGGGGTGGAGGCAGTGTTCTCCAACGTCACTACGGCATGCCATTCGCCGTTGGCATCTTGCTCGTATTGCATATTGCTTTGCAAGGTCACCTTTTCCAGCTGCTTCAGGTCTTGGTAGTTGTTCTCTTCCTTGCTGCGGTGATAGAAGTTTTCGGAAATCACCCGGTCGCCTTCCTTCAGCGTCAGCTTGATGAAGTGTACCTTGGTCAGGTTGTCGGGGAATTGCAGTTTGATGCATTTCTCGGTGGTGTCTTCCTGGCTATTCACCCGGGCTTCGCCTTCCCAGGCCACGCTGGCGTCCATGTTCAGTACCTCGGCGTGTGCCGTGAGTCCGGTGTGTGCTCCGGCGTGGTAGTTGACTACCTCCACTTCATCCGTGGCGGGATTCCACTGGATGTGCAACGGTTCGCACGCTTTCTTGATGCCGAAGTAGGCAGCCGTAGGCTCGAAGTAATAGTCATAAGTCTGCCAGACCATCGACGGCCAGCACGAATGGCTCATCCACATCAACAGGCCCATGCGGTGCTTGCTGCGCGACTCGAAGAGGCTGCGGTGTCCGTCGTAGTTGACCCATTGGGCCAATTCGGTGAACTCCTTGGCGCTTTGCGGTTGGCCATAGCCTTGGGCAATGATTTCGTTGAACGAAGTGGCGCCTTGCGCACCTTCCAAGGTATAATCATGCATGCCCCATTCGTCGGATTGCGGCCAGATGCCCTCGGGCGAATAAGTGCGTTGGAAGCTCTCGTAGGTCATCACGTTGGGCATGCCTCGTTCGCTATGGAACTTGTCGTTGCCCGTTTCCAGCGTGAAGTAGGTCTTGGCGGGCAACATCCGATAGGGTCCATGTCCGCTCACTACGTCATCGGCCGAGCTGGAGATGTAGTGGAGGCCCGGATGCTCTTCCTTCACGATCTGGCGCAGGGCTTTGTCGATGTTCGCAGGGGGATATCCTTCGTTGCGCCCGCAATAGATGCCGATAGAGGCATGGCTGCGGATGCGGTTCACGTAGTCCCGGGCATTGGCGATGAACATGTCGGAATAGTACGGGTCGGGACCGTCGGCGGGATTGGCCAGCCAGAAGTCTTGCCATACCATGATGCCGTATTTGTCGCAGGCTTCATACAGTTCCTCGTCGCCGGTCATGCCTACCCAGTTGCGCAGCATGGTGAAGTTCATGTCTTTGTGGTAAGCCACGGCGGTTTCGTATTCCCGTCCGCGATAATTGAGGTTCACCTCGCTGAATCCCCAGTTGCCGCCCATGCCGATGAACCGGCGTCCGTTGATGTAGAGGTTCAGCACATGGTTGTCTTCATTGAAGTCCATCTGGCGGATACCTACCTTGAAGTCTTCCTCGTCGGAGATTTTTCCATCTATCTTGAACGTGAAATTGGCGTCATACAGATAAGGTTCGCCATAGCCGTTGGGCCACCACAGGCGCGGGTTCTTCAGCTGGAGTTGCGGGAATTGCCGGGCTTCGAACCGCACTGCCTTCTCTTCATGGGCCGCCAGCTTGACGGGCTGTTCGAAGGTGATGTCGCCCACCTGTCCGGACAATATGCCTTCCACTTCCTCGTCGGCATGGTTCTTCACGATGATTTCCGGGGTCAGCGTGGCTTGCGTGGTGTCGGGCAGGGCCAAGGCCGTTTGTACGAAGGGATCCTGGAGGGTGACTTTCCCGGTGCTGGTGAGCTTGACGTCATTCCAGATGCCGATGTTGCGTCCGCGCACTGTAGGAATCCAGTCCCAGCCGATGGTGGCATGGAAAGTCGGGTTGTCCGCTCCCAGGATGCCTCCGTTGAAGTCCGTGCTCTGCTTGTTCTTTTCCTTGATGGCGCCGATGTGTTCGTTCTTGATGATTTCCACGGCCAGTACGTTCTTGCCTTCCTTCAGGAGGTCCGTCACGTCAAACTGCCCGCGGATGAAGGCACCTTCCAGGCGTCCGGCTTTCTGTCCGTTCAGGTAGACATTGGCTTTCCAGTTGATGCCGTCGAAGTTCAGCGTCACGCAATCGCCCTTGAAGCCTTGCGGCACTTCAAACTCGTTGCGGTACCAGAAGTTGGAGTTGAAGAAGGATTCGGACGATACCAGTTGGTTGTCCGCATAATTGAGATCGGGCAGGGCGCCTGCCTTGATATAGCTGCCCAATACCGTGCCGGGCACCGTGGCCACCACCCATCGTGTGGGTTGATAGTCCGGCGTGGAGATCACTTCTCCGCTCTCTGCCACTTCGGATGCCCGTTGCACCTGCCAGTTTCCGCCGGCCAGGTTCATTTCCCCGTCGGCAATGGCGGGCATGGGTGCAGGCTGGGGCACCAGGCCTCCGCGGCCCATCACTTCTACCTCGCTCAGCATGTAGGGTTGTCCGTTGGCCGATTCTTCCATCAGGATGCGCACGAATCTTCCCTTTCCCTGCACGTCCAGGACATCGTTTGGCGTATCCCCGCCCGGAAGTTCGCAAAGGTCCTGCCAATCCTTGGCATTGTCCGAGGCTTGTATCTTGCCCTTCACGGCCTTGTTGATCCAGTGCAGGTTAATCTTGTCGAAGGTCGAGCGCGAACCCAGGTCCACACAGAGCCATTCCGTGCCGCCGGTGGCGCTCATCCAGGTGCTGGTGAAGAATTGCGAGGGTTTCAGGTTCACCTCTCCGTCCTGGTTGGCGAAGGCTATTTCGTGGAAGATCCATTCGTACGCGCCTTTCATCTTCAGGTGGATGCGGTAATAGGAGTAGGGGGCTTCCTTCGGGAAGTTGAACGTCTCGTTCAGCCGGCGTACAGGCATGGAGATGTCGCCCGTCTGCTTGTTGGGGTCGTTCACGGTGATGCGTCCCGAAGAGGCTTTGCCGGGCAGGCCGCTTCCCTTGTGGCTGTCCAGCACGGTCCATTCCTGACCGTCGTTCGAGCCTTCCCACGTCATTTCATACCCGCCCTGGGCCACCTGGTCGTCAAAGGCCAGTGTGCCGGTGATGGTGGCCCGGCCGATGGTTTTCGTATAGTTCTTCAGGGAGAATTGGAAATAGGTGTCTTCGCCCTGCACGTTGTTTCGCGAATACGGGCCTCCGTCTATCATCCATTCCCTTTCCCGTTTGGGCTTGTCGCCTGCGGGGGTGGAGAGCGCCAGGTAGCGGGGTTGTTCTTCCGTCACGATGCCGTCCGTCGCCAGTTGGGCAGTCAGGTTGTAGTCATAAGCCGAAGATTGCGTGGTGGCACGCATCCAGGCCAGGTTGCGGTACTCATTGGCATCCGGGAGCAACTCCGGCGAGAAATCCTCTTTCGGGTTTCCCGGATAAACGCCGATCCCGCGGGTGTAGTAGTCCGAGCGGACGAATGATTCCGATGACTGGTTTGTGCCGGAACATCCGGTCAGGGACAGCAAAGCCCCGATTCCGCACCACAAGGAGAAGGTGTTCTTTTTCATTTCTATGGTATGAGTTGTTAAACAATTTGTGGCGAAGATACGGGATTTTTGGCAGTTGTACAACCGAATGGAAGTTTTTCCTAATTTTGCATCCGGAAAAATCAGCAAAACACATGCAAATGAGACTCACCTACCTCTTCCACAGCGGCTTTTCCCTCGAGACGGACACCTGTCTCCTGGTGTTCGACTATTGGATGGACCCTGCCCGTGTCATGCCCCGTCTGCTGGAGTCGGGCAAGCCTCTTTATGTCCTGGCCAGCCATTTTCACGAAGACCATTTCTCGCCCCGGATTTTCACCTGGAAGGAACAGCGGCCGGATATCACTTATATCTTGTCCAAGGATATCCTCAAGCACCGCAGGGCATGCCGCGAGGCGGCCGATGCCTGGCTGGCCAAAGGGGCCGTCTGGCAGGACGAACATGTCCGGGTCACCGCTACCGGCAGTACCGATAGCGGTGTATCCTGGGTGGTAGAAGTAGGGGACCGGCGTATCTTCCATGCCGGCGACTTGAATAACTGGTATGCCCGTTTCCTGACCGAGGATTACCGGGGAGGCCTGGTGCACAGCGAGGAATTCGGCATGGACATCGACCCCGCCCGCGAGGAGAAGCGGTACCTGGGCGAACTGAAGGACATCCGCAAGGTGGCCGAAGGCTTCGACCTCGTGATGTTCCCCGTGGACGGGCGCATCGGAAACGGCTATACGCGCGGCGCCCGCCAGTTCATCGAACGCTTCCGGGTAGGGCTGTTCGTCCCCATGCACTTCGTGGCCTGCGGTTTTGAGTCTGCCTGGCGGATGCAGGAGTTTACCGATGCGCAGGACATACGCTTCTGGCGTATCGGCAGGGCGGGGGAGAGTATGGAGTTATAGGGCCCGTTTCCGTCGTCCTTGTCCGGAGATATCACCGCTCTCGCCCGGAGATATCACCGTCCTTGCCCGCAGATATCCCCGTCCTTGCCCGCGGATATCTCCGTCCGTGGCCCCCTTCATGCGGTGGGTCCTTGCTTTAAATTCTGCAAACGGAGACGGTCCTGAGCTTGCGGTGTTTTCAGCTGCGCTACTCCGCCCTGTGGCCGGAAAAGCCGGGATATTCCGTCATTCTGCGAAAAAGGGAGCCTCTCCTTGTGCTTCGATTCCCCGTTAACCCTTATCTTTGTGCCCGCAAACCTAACGATTGAGCATTTATGAACGAAAAGAACACGGGAGCGGACTTAAAATCCGCAACCGACGGTGGCGACAAGAAGTTGTACATCGAGACGTATGGCTGCCAGATGAACGTGGCAGACAGCGAGGTGATTGTCTCAGTGATGAAAATGGCGGGCTATGACACGGCCCCGTCGGCGGAAGAGGCCGATGCCATATTCCTGAATACCTGCTCCGTGCGCGACAATGCCGAGCAGAAAATCCTGAACCGCCTGGAGGCGCTCCGTGCGCTCCGCAAGAAGCGTCCGCACCTCATCGTGGGCGTGGTGGGCTGCATGGCCGAGCGGGTGAAGGACGAACTGATAGAACGTCATGGCGTGAACCTGGTGGCAGGCCCGGACGCCTACCTGTCCTTGCCGGACCTGATGGCGGCGGCCGAGGCGGGCGAGAAGGCCATCAACGTGGAGTTGTCCACCACGGAGACCTATCGCGACGTGGTGCCGCGGCATATCGGCGCGGCGCGCATATCGGGCTTTGTGTCCATCATGCGCGGGTGCAACAATTTCTGCACCTACTGCATCGTGCCCTATACCCGGGGACGGGAGCGCAGCCGCGACGTGGAGAGCATCCTGCGCGAGGCCCGCGACCTCCGGGAGCACGGCTTCCGGGAAGTCACCCTGCTGGGGCAGAACGTCAATTCCTACCGTTTCACGCGCGAAGACGGGACGGTCATCACCTTCCCCGACCTGCTTCGCACCGTGGCCCGCGCCGTGCCCGACCTGCGCGTGCGCTTCACCACCTCGCATCCCAAGGACATGAGCGACGAGACCCTGCACGTCATTGCCGAGGAGCCCAACGTGTGCCGCCACATCCACCTGCCCGTGCAGAGCGGCAGCAGCCGCATCCTGAAGCTGATGAACCGCAAGTACGACCGCGAATGGTACCTGGAGCGCGTGGCGGCCATCCGCCGCATCATCCCCGACTGCGGCCTCAGCACCGACATCTTCTGCGGCTTTCCGGGCGAGACGGAGGAGGACCACCGGCTATCCTTGTCCCTGATGGAGGCCTGCCGTTACGATTCGGCCTTCATGTTCAAGTATTCCGAGCGTCCGGGCACGTATGCCTCCCGTCATTTGCCGGACGATGTGCCCGAAGAGGTGAAGATCCGCCGCCTCAATGAGATCATCGCCCTCCAGAACCGCCTGTCCGCCGAGGCGAATGCCCGTTGCGTGGGCCGGACGTATGAAGTGCTGGTGGAAGGCGTGTCCAAGCGCAGCCGCGAGCAGCTCTTCGGCCGCACGGAGCAGAACCGCGTGGTGGTGTTCGACCGCGGCACGCACCGCATCGGCGACCGTGTGCAGGTGCGGGTGACGGAGAGCAGCTCGGCGACGCTGAAGGGGGTAGAGGTGTAAATCTGTTCCGTTATCTATTTTGAATAACTTCTTTTCATAGCCGCGTGTCAGGGTCTTGCGGTTGTATGCTTCTTGCCAGCCTCCGTGCCGTAGCCCTGTCCGGCTTTCCTGTCCCCGTTTTAGGCAATTGCGGAACGCAGAAGACCTGTTTGGGCCGCCAATACGGGGGCAGGGCAGCGATGGCGGGGGGCAGGAGCGGATGGTCTGCGGGAACATTCTCTACCAGCAGTACGATGCGCTCGCCAAACTTGGCATCGGGCACGGAGGTGATGGCGAAGGGGAAAGGCAGGTGGGGGCGCAGGGCATCTTCCACCTGCTCGATTTGCACCTTCACGCCGCCCGTGTTGATGGTGTTGTCCCGCCGGCCCAGGATGCGGAAGCGGCCTTGGGTGTCGAACTCCACCAGGTCGTTGGTGACCAGCAGGTCCGGATTGACGGCCGGGGCATGGATGGCCAGCGTGCCTTCCGGGCTTGTGGAGATGCGGACGCCGGGGAAGGGAGTGTACCACGCCGAGGCTTGCGGGCCGTTGAGGCGGCGCATGGCGATGTGGGACAGCGTTTCGGTCATGCCGTAGGTGCTCCACACGGCGTGGGGGAAGTCCTGCAAGGCTTCGGACATGGAGGCGTCGATGCTGCCCCCGCCGATAATCAGTTGGCGGATGTCCTTCAGCAAGGCCCGTTCGGCAGGCACCTGGAGGGCGTTGAACACTTGCATCGGTATCATGGCGGCAAAGGCGGGTGCTTCGTGCAACGCTTTCAGCGGATGCCCGGAGGGGGTGACGGGCAACAGATTCAGTCCGGACACCAGGGCACGCACCACGACCATCTTTCCGGCGATGTATTGCAGGGGCATGCAGAGGAGGGCGGCGTCGCCCCGGCGCAGGCCCAGGAAGTCCACGGTCATCATGGCCGAGGCCATCATGCGGCGTTTCTCCACCCGCAGTTCCTTGGGCGTGCCGGTGGAGCCGGAGGTATGTACGCACACGGTGTCCGAAGCGTCGAACCATTCGCGGAGGAAGGCGGCCAGGCAGGCGTGGAAACTGTCCGGGCCGTAGCGGTGGCAAAAGTCTTCGTAAAGACGGTGGCGGCAATCGGCGGCCGTGTAGGTCCGGCCGTCCAGGGTGACGGTCTGGCTTTCTATGTCGGTGATGAAATGAGTCATGTGATTGAAAACTTATTCAAACAATTCCTGTAATTTCTTTTGTAACATTTTTTTGTCCGGTAACTGTGTCTGATATTCGGCAACCATTGTTGGGGACAAAGATCTGCTCAATGCGTACTCTACTACTTCGTTGTCTTTGTCTTTACACAATAGGATGCCGATACTTGGATTCTCATTGGGTTTTCTTACATCTCTGTCAAGGGCTTCCAAATAAAAATCCAATTAGCCGATATATTCAGGTCTGAATTTGTCCGCTTTCAGTTCGAAGGCTACAAGGCATTGCAAACCACGATGGTAAAACAACAGATCAATATAGAAGTCGCTGTTTCCTACTTGTACTCTATACTCTTCGTCGACAAATAGGAAATCTTTTCCGAGCTCCAAGATAAAGTCTTTCATCTGTTTGACAAGTCCTTTTTTCAGGCAATGTTCATTATGTCTGGCGGGCAAGCCCAAGAACTCCAAAATGTAATTGTCTCTGAAATTGGCAGTAATGTCCGGATGCAGTTCTTTTGCCGATGCTGAAAGCTTTATATCGTTAAGCATGGTCCTCTCGTACAAACCGCTGCTGATTTGCCGTTCCAATTCTCTGGTTGAGTAATGCTCGCGAATGGTCAGTTGCAGATAGAATTCTCTTTCTTCCATGGTTTTAGCCCTGCTCATGATGCTGAGATTATGTGTCCAGCTAATTTCTCTCAGCAGTGCTGAGAGTTTTGGAGAATCTTTGTAAGTCTCGTAGAACTGTTTCATCCGCCACAGGTTTTTGTCTGAGAATCCTTTAAGGGTAGGCTCTTTCCTTTTTAAATAATCCGCCAGTTCTTTTACGACAGATTCTCCCCATGTGGACGATTCTATTTGGGCACTTATATAGTGTCCGACATTCCAATAAAGATTTATCAATTCCTTATTGACGACTTTCACCGTGTCATATCGCGCTTGCTTGATAAGCCGGACAATGTCTTCAAATGTTGTATCTTTATCTATATCCATGGCTCATAATTGCAGAAAGTTCAGCAAATCCGGTTCCTGTCCGTCGTTCCGGCACCAGAGGCAGTCGCCCTCGATGTGCAGCGGATAGTCTACGTTGTCCGTGAAGAGCAGTCCCGTGCCCAGTCCCTGCGGCATCCGGGGGTGCAGCGTGGCCGTCCATTGGGCGATGGCGTTCAGTCCCACGTTGGTTTCCAGGGCCGAGGTCACCCAGGAGCCGATGCCTCGCCCGGTAGCCAGGTCCATCCATTCCTTGGCTCCGTGGAGGCCGCCGTGCAGGGAGGGCTTCAGGATGATGTATTGCGGGCGGATGGTGTCCAGCAGTTCCGCCTTGCGGGCGGGGTCGTTCACGCCAATCAGTTCTTCGTCCAGGGCGATGGGGAAGGGCGTGTCGGCACAGAGCGCGGCCATTTCCTTCCATTGCCCGGCGCGGATGGGCTGCTCGATGGAGTGCAGGCAGAAGCGGCTGAGTATCTCCAGCTTCTGCCGGGCGTCGGCGGGCGAGAAGGCCCCGTTGGCATCCACGCGCAACTCCACTTCCCGGGGTGAGAAGCGTTGGCGCACGCGCTCCAGCAGGGCTACTTCGCGGTCGAAGTCGATGGCGCCTATCTTCAGCTTGATGCAGCGGAAGCCCAGCTTCATCTTCTCCTCCAGCCGTCGGGCCATCTCGTCGAAGTTGCCCATCCAGATGAGGCCGTTGATGGGGATGCCTTCCTCCCCGGCGGCAAAGGGGGTGGGGAAGAAGCGCACGCCTCCCGCTTGCAGGTGGAGGAGCGCGGTCTCCAGCCCGAAGAGGACGGAGGGGTAGGGGCGCAGGGCGTCGTAGTCGATGCGGCCTTCTGCTTCGAAGGTCCGGCACAGCCGGGTCAAGATGTGTTCGTAGTCAGGTAGTGCGTCGCAACTCAGGTCGGGCAGGGGGGCGCATTCGCCCACGCCGTAGCGTCCGCTGTCGGTGTCGGTGAGCAGCAGGTACCACACCTGGCGGGTGTGGTAGACGCCGCGCGAGGTGCCTGCCGGCTGCTTGAAGTGCAGGGTCTTGGGGATAATCTGTAGGTTATATTTCATTGTTCTGTTTTTAGGTTGGATTTACCTTGGCTGGACGGAGGC
>DHKFC23501__coassemble_1935_pt1 | contig 9407 bp, 10 predicted proteins | sample DHKFC23501__metabat2_low_PE_030 | metagenome-assembled genome bin DHKFC23501
ATTTCGGGCGACTACCAGACACGTTTCGACCAGTCGGGGCTGATGTTGCGCATCGACCACGAGAATTACATCAAGGCCGGCATCGAGTTTGTGGACGGCAAGTACAACCTCAGTACCGTCGTCACCCACCACACAAGCGACTGGAGCATCATCCCTCTGGACAAGCCCGTGCCGTTCGTATGGATAAAGGCCGTGCGCCGGCTGGATGCCGTAGAGATATTCTATTCCTTCGACGACAAGGAATACACGATGATGCGCAATGCCTGGTTGCAGGACAACTGTCCGGTCATGGCAGGCATTATGGGAGCCTGCCCGGACGGAAATGGCTTCAAGGCACGGTTTGAAGGCTTTTCCATCAAGCACCTGCCTGACCTGCGCCGACTGCAATGGCTGGAGAAAAACAAGGAGAAGAAAGACTGACTTGCGATAGCTCTATCATCAGCACTCGATAGCCCTATCATCAGCACTCGATAGCCCTATCGTTGGCACTCGATAGCCCTATCATCAGCCTCCGGTAGCCCTATCGGTGGATGGTGACAGGGCTATGTGTTTTTGTCTTTGCATAAGCTTTGCATAGGACTTGCATAAGAGGTGAATAGGACCTGAATAGGAGGAAAGGCGGGGATGATGAAGCCGAATCGGTTCATTTTTTTGATTCTCCCTCTATTTTAGTAGGCATTTACGCCTTAATTGCATATCTTTCCTTTAAAGAAAAACGTTTTCTTTATTCTGTCGGTGTGGAATCCCGCAGATTATGCGTATATTTGCATATGGTATAAGTAATCAGAATTAAATGACACTATCTTTTGAGGAGTTAAGTAGTTAAGCCAATACCTCTGTGTATAGATCCTTTGACTTACTATCGGCTTAACTCCTAACGGAGCGTTGCTCTCCCCCGAGAACGGGGGAGCCGGAGGGGGTTCGGAGTGATAACTCCTTAACTTCTTAACTCCTAAATATAAACTAAATATCAACATCTACTTAATATTATGAGCCCATTAATCAAAACCGATAAAGACTACGCCTCATGGATTGAAGAGCTTAGCCAAAGATATAGAAAGAACCAGATTAAGGCGGCAATACATGTCAATAGTGAAATGCTGCAATTCTATTGGTCGCTGGGACGTGATATGGTGACGCTTCATGCGGAAAGCCGTTGGGGAGATAAAATACTCAAATCTTTAAGTGATGATTTGCGAAAGGCATTTTAACTTGAATAATTATTCTTATGCCAAAGAAAAAAACTGAAACTTACTCCGAAGCGATAGACCGCTTGGAGAAAATCGTCGCCCAGATAGACAGCAACGAACTGGACATCGACCAACTGGCCGCTCGCATCAAGGAAGCGAACGAAATCATCGCCTTCTGTACCGCCAAATTGACGAAAGCTGAAGGCGAAGTTGAAAAATTACTGGCCGACGATGCGGAAACTAAAGAATAAACCGTACATTTGTGCCAACTAATCGAGAAGCATCATGACACCGATGGATTTGAGGAAAAACGTGTTGCAGGAAATTGCCTCGTTGCTGGACAATGAAGAGGCCATGACCCGGGTATATGCCTACCTCCTTTCTTTGAAAGGGGAGGGGCTGGCCGAGCATATCCCCGGCCTGCCCTATACGAAAGAGGAAAGGAGGAAATCCTTGTCCCGGGCTGAGGCCGAGGTCATGTCCGGACAGGTCAGCCTGCATGACGGTGTGCTGGAGCGGATGAAACAAAAGATGGACGCATGGAAGTAGTTTGGACAGCAGAAGCAGAACGTCACCTGTCTGCATTGGCGGACAGCTCCCAGAACGAGGGCGGTACCCGGGCTGCCGAGGAGGTCGTATGCAAGACCTTGGAGGTAGTGGGCCGCTTGGCTGATACGCCCTACATCGGCCGTCGGCTGGCCGGACGCCGGGGAGCCTACCGGGCAATATTGGTGGAGCTTTGGTTTGAGGTCATCTATCGGGTGGTGGCCCACAAGGTAGTGGTCATCGGCATTTGGGATTGCCGCCGCGAGCCTCTCGACCTGTCGGGGCTGCTGGCCGGATGAGGCTTTGAGATTAGCAGTGAATAGGAATCAATCAATATTATAGGATATGAAAGAAATAGATTGGGCCAATCTGTCCTTTGGATACATGCGGACAGATTACAACGTGAGAATCTACCATCGTAACGGACAATGGGGCGAGCTGGAGGTATGCAGCGAAGAGTATATCCCCCTGCACATGGCCGCCACCAGCCTGCACTACGGCCAGGAAGCCTTCGAGGGCCTCAAGGCTTTCCGCGGCAAGGACGGCAAGATACGCATCTTCCGCCTGGAAGAGAATGCCGCCCGCCTGCAGTCCACCTGCCGTGGCATACTGATGCCCGAACTTCCTACGGAGCGTTTCCGCGAGGCGGTCCTGAAGGTAGTGAAGCTGAACGAGCGTTTCATCCCGCCCTACGAGAGCGGCGCATCGCTCTACATCCGTCCCCTGCTTATCGGCACGGGCGCCCAGGTAGGCGTGAAGCCCGCCAATGAGTACCTCTTCCTGATCTTCGTGACGCCCGTAGGCCCGTACTTCAAGGGGGGATTTGCCGCCACGCCTTACGTCATCACCCGCAAGTACGACCGTGCGGCTCCGCTCGGTACGGGCACTTTCAAGGTGGGTGGCAACTATGCCGCCAGCCTGCGGGCCAGCAGAGAGGCGCACGACGCCGGTTATTCGGCCGAGTTCTATCTGGATGCCAAGGAGAAAAAATACATGGACGAGTGTGGTGCCGCCAACTTCTTCGGCATCAAGGACAACACGTACATCACGCCGCTGTCTACCTCCATCCTGCCCAGCATCACCAACAAGAGCCTGATGCAGCTGGCCGAGGACCTGGGCCTGAAGGTGGAACGCCGCCCCATCCCCGAGGAGGAACTCTCGACTTTCGAGGAAGCAGGAGCCTGCGGCACGGCAGCCGTCATCAGCCCCATCAGCCACATTGACGACCCGGAGAACGGCCGCAGTTACGTCTTCACCAAGGACGGCACGCCGGGGCCTGTCTCGACGAAGCTGTACCATAAGCTGCGTGCCATCCAGTATGGTGACGAACCGGATACGCATGGATGGGTGACGGTGGTAGAGTGATATAGCTACGAACTACAAGCTACGAGTGAAAACCTATTCGTAGCTTGTAGCTCGTCACTAAAAAACATCAACATGGGAAAAGGAAAACTACAGAAATTTGCCGACATGGCTACTTATCCGCACGTCTTCGAGCATCCGTACGCCGGGCCCGAAGGCGTGCCTTTTGTGATGAAGGGACGGTGGGACACCGACTTCTTCCGCAACTCCCGGCCCCTGACCCTGGAACTGGGCTGCGGCCGTGGGGAATATACCGTGGGGCTGGCCCGGGAGATGCCGGAGCGTAACTTTATCGGGGTGGACATCAAGGGTGCGCGGATGTGGACGGGAGCCACCGACGCCCTGCGGGAAGGGCTGAAGAACGTCGCCTTCCTCCGCACACGCATCGAGGCCATCGACCAATGCTTCGCCCCGGGCGAGGTGGATGAGTTGTGGCTCACTTTCTCCGACCCGCAGATGAAGAAGGCAACGAAACGTCTGACGTCTACCTACTTCCTCAACCGCTACCGCCGCTTCCTGCGCGACGGGGGACGCATACATGTCAAGACGGACAGTCCTTTCATGTACACCTACACCCGCCTGATGCTGGAGCATAACGGCCTGCCCGTCGAAGCGATGACCGACGACCTCTACGCCTCGCCCCTCAGTGGCGGCGTGCTGACAGGCATACGCACCTACTACGAGCAGCAGTGGCTGGACCGCGGCATGACCATCAAGTACATCTGTTTCCGCCTGCCGCAGGAAGGCGGCCTGGCAGAACCCGACGTGGACATCCCCCTGGACGACTACCGCAGCTACGGGCGCAGCAAGCGGAGCGGACTGGAAGTGTCAAGATAGATTACCGGTCGCCGCACCTCTTGGCGGATAAGTTAATTGATTGATAATCAATATACCCGGATGATTCCTACATCAAACCGGCTTTGTTCCTACATCAAACCGGCTTTGTTCCCACATCAAACCGGCTTTGATCCTACATCAAACCGGCTTTGATGTCGGCTTAATTGGATTGTAAATAATTAGCACTAATAATATGACTGCGATTTATCCCAAACTGATACACGACGCACTGGCCACCGTGCGTTATCCCGGCAACGGGAAGAACCTCGTCGAGGCAGAGATGGTGGCCGACAACCTGCGCATCGACGGCATGAAAGTCAGCTTCTCGCTCGTATTCGAGAAGCCCACCGACCCCTTCATGAAGTCGATGGTGAAGGCGGCCGAGACCGCCATCCATACCTATGTGTCGCCCGACGTGGAGGTGACCATCACTACCGAAAGCCGCCAGGCCGCCCGTCCCGAACCGGGCAAGATGTTGCCGCAGGTGCGGAACGTCATCGCCGTGTCCAGCGGCAAGGGCGGCGTGGGCAAGAGCACCGTGGCCGCCAACCTGGCCGTGGCCCTCGTCAAGCTGGGCTACAAGGTGGGGCTGCTGGATGCCGACATCTTCGGACCGTCCGTGCCCAAGATGTTCCAGGTGGAGGATGCCCGCCCTTATGCCGAGCGCAAGGACGGCCGCGACCTCATCATCCCCATCGAGAAGTATGGACTGAAGCTGCTCTCCATCGGCTTCTTTGTCAACCCCGACCAGGCCACGCTGTGGCGCGGAGGCATGGCCAGCAACGCACTGAAGCAACTGGTGGGCGATGCCGACTGGGGCGACCTGGACTACTTCGTCATCGACACTCCGCCGGGCACGAGCGACATCCACCTGACGCTGCTCCAGACCCTCGCCATCACGGGGGCGGTGATAGTCACCACGCCCCAACAGGTGGCCCTGGCCGATGCGCGCAAGGGCGTGGACATGTACCGGAATGAAAAGGTGGGAGTCCCCATCCTGGGCTTGGTGGAGAACATGGCTTGGTTCACCCCGGCTGAACTGCCGGAGAACAAGTACTATATCTTCGGCAAGGAGGGAGGCAAACGGCTGGCTGACGAACTGGGCGTGCCCCTGCTGGGACAAATCCCCCTGGTGCAGAGCATCTGCGAGAGCGGCGACGAGGGACAACCCGCGGCATTGGATGAGAATACGGTGACGGGCAGGGCCTTCCTGCAGTTGGCCGCAAGAGTGGTACGACAAGTGGATAGGCGCAACGTAGAGATGCCGCCTACCCACATCGTCGAAGTTAAAAAGTAAAATAGAGAGAATTGAAAGGAGGGTGTCTCGTAATGAGAGATTGGCACGCAGATGACACCGATTAAACAGATTTTCGCAGATTTATTTAGTTGCCTATCCATACTATATAATCTGTGGCCATCGGTTGTATCTGTGTCATCTGTGTGCCATTTGATAGTTTGACACATCCTCTTTTGTGGGGACTGTGCCTATTGCAGCTTGAACACAATAGGCAGGGTGTAGCGTACGTTCACGGCCTTTCCGTCCTTCTTGCCGGGTGTCCAGGCGGGCATGGCCTTGATGACGCGGATAGCTTCTTCGTCCAGTTCGGGGCAGATGCCTTTTACCACCTCGAAATCACTGAGATGGCCGTCTGCATTGACAACGAAGCCGCAGTACACCTTGCCTTGCTGACCGGCCTCCTGGGCAGCCACCGGATACTTGAGGTTCTCTCCGAGATATTGAAACATTTTCTGCGGGCCGCCGGGGAATTGGGGAACTTGGTCTACCTGGTCAAGTACGTCGCCTTCTGCAGGTGTCCTGCTCAATATTTTGGGAGGGGGAGGAGCTTGCCGGGTGGTTTCCTTCGGAGTGCCTGCGGCCTCTTCGGTGGGTTGGGCGGCAACGGTGATTTCCGCCGGGGTGGTCGCCGGGGTCTCAGGCTTGGCCGCTTCCACGGCCTCCGGTTGTGCCGTCGTTGTGTCCTGTTTGTTGGAGTTGCCGGCGCAGGCAGCGGCCAGCAAGGCTGCCACCGGGAGGAAGAGCAGGTACTTCAACTGCCCGATGCTTTGAGTTCTTTTCTTGTTCATCATACGGATTCTCTTTTTTAAAGGTAATACATTAAAGTTATTATAGATGGTTGCTGCAGCCTTGTGGTAAGCCAGTCCCAGGAGGTGGTACTGGTAGATTCGCCGGTCGTGTCCTTCGTCCAGGACGCTCCGGTCGGCCAGGTACTCCAGGTTCTGCCGGATTTCCCGTTTCCACAGCCAGGCAAAGGGGTTGAACCAGCAGAAGGCGCAGGCCAGTTCCCCTATCAGCACGTCGATGGAGTGTGCCTGGCGGGCGTGGGTCTGCTCATGGGTCAGTATCTCGTCCAGTTCCCCGGGGGTATGCCTGCCGGGACAGACGAATATCCGGTTGAAGAAAGAGAAAGGCGCCTCGCCTTCGGGCAAGACCCGCACCGTCGTTCCGTTCACTTCTGTCCGGGGGCAGCGGTGGTTCAGGCGGATGATGGCCAGCAGCTGGACCCCGATGCGCCCCAGCAGCAGGCAGACGCCGGCCCCGTAGAGCCACGCGGCCAGGGTCAGGACACCGGATGTGGCCGAGGCCCCTTCCGCCGTGACCACGAACTCGGGCAGTAACACCTCCGCCGTGAACGTGCTGACGGCATCGGCTGTGGACCAGGTGTGTATCCATAGCTGCGTCCAGGGCAGGGGAGCCAGGGCGGAGACGGCGATGATGGCCAGCAGCGAGATGCGCCGGTAGTTGAAGAACGTGTCCCGGTAGAAGAACAGCCGGTAGAACGCATAGAGCAGTGCGAGAATCACATTGGCTTTCAACAGGTAGTCAGACATGGCATGAGGGCATTTATCGGGTTGTCTTTATTCTTTTCCTTTCTCAATCATCTGTAGGATGTCCTGCAAGTCGTCGGCCGATATCTTCTGCTCTTTGGCGAAGAAAGACACCATCTCCTTGTAGGAATTCTCGAAATAGTTGCGCACAAAGCCGCTCATGAAGGTACGTTTATACTCTTGTTCACTGATAAGCGGGGTGTACAGGTACGTGTTGCCCACACGGGTCAGCTTGACGTACTCCTTGCGTTTCAGGTTGGACACGATGGACGCGAGGGTCGTGTAGGGCGGTTTCGGCTCGTCATAGCGGGCCAGGATGTCTTTGATGAAGCACTCTTTCAATGCCCAGATGTGCAACATCACTTCTTCTTCTTGTCTGGTTAATTTCTCCATGGATAAATGTTTTTAGTGAATTCGTTGCAAAGCTACGGTTAATTCGTAAATATACAAAATGTATATGGTTAAATAATACGAAATGCTCGTATATTTGTGCTTCGGGGTGGGGTGCCCGCTTCCGGATATCACGGCTTCCGCTTCCGGGTATCACGGCTTCCGCTTCCGGATATCACGGTGTCTGCTTCCGGATATCACGAAATAGCTCTCCTCTTTTCCGCAGTCCTCCTTTTCCTCCTCATAGACTGGCTATCGGCTTGACTCCTTTAACTTTTTAACTCCTTAACTCCTTCTTAATTCCTTCTTAACTCCTAAAATCTTCTTCCTCTGAAAATATACACCTATTTATATTGGGCAGTTTGGAAAGTAATGCTTATCTTTGCCGCGCCGTCCGCGAGGGTTGGCATTTGACAGGTTAGAAAACAAACTTCATTTTATTAACAAATAATTATTTAATTACTTTATCTTGTGATGAAAATCAAGTATGCATTGATGGGAGCGTGCTTCGCCTTGTGCACGGCAGCCTGCTCCACGCAGTCGCCCACGGTCTACACCAACGACAAGGGAACTAACTGGCATTGGGAACAAGGAACCATCGTAGTAGAATCGCCTGAACGTCCGGCCGGACAGGAAAGCGCCATCGGACTGACCGTCCCCAAACTGGAGGTGGTGCGCGTGGGCTTTGTCGGCCTGGGTATGCGTGGACCGGGTGCCGTGGAGAGCTTTACCCACATCCCCGGCACACAGATTGTCGCCCTTTGCGATTACGAGCAGGAACGTGCCGAGCGTTGCCAGGAGTATCTGAGAAAAGCCTCCATGCCCGAGGCTGCCATCTACAGCGGCGAGAAGGGTTATGAAGAACTCTGCAAGCGCGATGACATCGACTTGGTGTACGTGGCTACCGATTGGATGCATCACTTCCCCGTGGCCAAGTGCGCTTTGGAGAATGGCAAGAACGTGGCCATCGAAGTGCCTTCTGTCATGAACCTGGCTCAGTGCTGGGAGCTGATCGACCTGAGCGAGAAGACCCGCAAGCACTGCATGATCCTGGAAAACTGCTGCTATGACTGGTTTGAGATGAATACGCTGAACATGGCCCAGCAGGGTGTATTCGGCGAAGTCATCCGTGCACAGGGCGCATACATCCACAACCTCGACGAGTTCTGGGATTACTACTGGAAGGACGGCGAGAATGACAAGCTGGGCTGGCGTCTGGACTACAATATGCGCCACCGTGGCGACGTCTATGCCACTCACGGCCTGGGCCCTGTCGCACAGGCGCTGAACATCCATCGCGGCGACCGCATGAAGACCCTCGTGGCTATGGACACGAAATCTGTCATCGGCAAGGCGCTGGTGGAAGAGCGCACGGACTCCGTCTGCAACAACTTCCGCAACGGCGACCACACCACGACCCTTATCCGCACCGAGCTGGGCAAGGTCATCGAAATCCAGCATAACGTCATGACGCCCCAGCCCTACAACCGTCTGTATCAGCTGACGGGTACCAAGGGCTTTGCCAACAAGTATCCCATCGAGGGTTATGCCTTGGCAGGCGAACAGCTGAACGCTTCCGGCGTGCAGCCCCAGGTGGACAACCTCAGTGCCCACAGCTTCCTGCCCCAGAAGGAGATGGAAGCTTTGGTAGAGAAGTACCAGCACCCCATCCTGAAGAAATATGGCGAAATGGCCAAGGAAGTGGGCGGCCACGGTGGCATGGACTTCATCATGATGTGCCGTCTGGTGTACTGCTTGCAGAATGGCCTGCCGCTGGATATGGATGTATATGACCTGGCTGAATGGTGCTGTCTGGCCGAACTGGGCGAACTGTCCATGGACAACGGTTGTGCTCCGGTGGCTTTCCCGGATTTCACCCGTGGCGAATGGAACAAGGTGCAGGGCTACAAGCACGCTTATGCTTCTCCCGAAGCAGAGAAAGAAGCTGCTGACAAGGCTGCCGCCTTCACGGCCAAGCTGAAAGAGCAGGGCAAGAAGTAAGTAGAGGTCCTATCTTTATAGAACAGGCGCGGATGGCGCGGATGACACGGAATTGCTGAGAAGCATCGTGTGATTCGTGCGATCCGCGCCTTTTTTATCGGCAACGTTAAAAGGGGCATCCCTACTAGTGAAAACGCACGTTGAGGTTCTCATCCCTATTTCCAGGCAATCATATATTATAATACTTCGTTAAATTTATAGCTAATCCGTTGATAACAAATAAGTTAATTAATA
>DHKFC23501__coassemble_1975_pt1 | contig 9130 bp, 12 predicted proteins | sample DHKFC23501__metabat2_low_PE_030 | metagenome-assembled genome bin DHKFC23501
ATACATCAGTAACAGAGAAATATAAGTATGAAACGTATTATTGCAATCGTAGCAGGAGGAGACTCGTCGGAACACGATGTCTCCATGAAAAGTGCAGAAGGAATCTATTCTTTCATCGACAAGGATATATATAAGGTATATGTAAAAAACGCTTACTTTGCAGACCAAATCAGATTTCTGGAAAAGTTGATTATTAACGCTAAATCAAAATAACAAAAAAATGTACGTATTATTGGTTATCTTAATGTTGATTGCAGCCATCTTGATGTGCTTCATCGTGTTGATTCAAAATTCCAAAGGAGGCGGTTTGGCTTCCAGTTTTTCCTCTTCCAATCAGATTATGGGCGTGCGCAAGACGACCGATTTTCTGGAGAAGACAACGTGGGGGCTGGCTGCTTTTATGGTAGTGATAAGTATCGCTTCGGCTTACGTGTTGCCTACGGGGGCTGCAAAGGGAGACATCATTCTGGAGCAGGCCCAGCAGGAAGAGAGCACGAATCCTTATAATATGCCGCTTGGTACGAATGCGCCGCAGGCTGAGATGCCTGCCGAGACGGCACCGGCTGATACGAACGCCGCAAACTAAGGAAAAAAGTGTTTTCTGCAGATGGAATCATAAAAGAGAGGGTTGGTGCCGGCAAAGGGCATCAACCCTTTTCTTGTAGTTGCAAATCTATAAAATCAGAACGATAATGACAGAACAATTGAAGCAGAAGCTGAACGATTCGAAGGCTACCCGTTGGGGAGCCCTGGCCATCGTGGCTTTCACGATGATGGCAGCCTATTATGTGAACGACGTGGTGGCACCGCTGAAGTCCATGCTGGAATCCGACCTGGGATGGTCCAGCAGTGATTTCGGATTCTATACCGGTGGTTACAGTTTCCTGAATGTATTCTTCCTGATGCTGATTTGGGGCGGACTGATATTGGATCGCTTCGGCATTCGTTTCACCGGACGTCTGGCCACCATCCTGATGGTGGCGGGCACGGCCCTGGAGTATTATGCCATGACGGGGCTGGCAGCTCCCGGTGCGGAACTGTTCGGCTGCCAGGAGATGTTTGGTTATAAGACGGGAGTATTTGTGGCTTTTGCCGGCTATTCCATATTCGGCGTGGGAGCCGAGGTGGCCGGTATCACGGTGACCAAGATTATAGCCAAATGGTTTCATGGAAAGGAACTGGCCACAGCCATGGGCGTGCAGGTGGCTTTGGCCCGTATCGGCTCGCAGGCCGGCTACGCAGTGGCCATTCCGTTGGCGAGGGCCTTCAGCATTACAACACCGGTGCTCTTGGGACTGGTCCTGCTGCTGGGCGGTCTGATTGCTTTCTTCATTTTTGCGGTAATGGACCGTAAACTCGACAAGCAGCTGGAAGCCGAGGCGGCCGTGGCCGGTGAATCGGATTCTTCCGAAAAATTCTCTTTCAAGGATGTGAAGAATATCCTGGTCAATCCGGGATTTTGGCTGATTGCGCTGTTGTGTGTGCTGTTTTATTCTTGTGTGTTCCCCTTCCAGAAGTTCGCTTCCGAGTTCATGATTCTGAAATATGGAATCAATGAGAATGTGGCCGGTACCTTTGCCGGGCTTCCGGCCTTAGGCGCGCTGTTCCTGACTCCGGTTTTCGGTGGTTACATTGATAAGCGTGGCAAGGCTGCTTCCATCATGTTGTTGGGGTCGGCCATGCTGATTGGGGTGCATTTCCTGTATGCCATTCCGGCCATCAGTTATTGGCTGGTGGCTATTATCCTGATGATAGTTCTGGGTATTGCTTTCTCGCTGGTGCCGTCGGCCATGTGGCCGGCTGTGGCCAAGATATTTCCTGTCAGTCAGTTGGGTACGGCCTACGCCTTGATATTCTTCATTCAGAATATCGGTCTTTGGGGCATTCCTACGCTGATAGGCAAGGTGCTGGACGTCTATTGCATTGTCGGTCAGGACTCGAAGGGTGCCAATATCTATGATTATACCATTCCGATGTGTATATTCACGGGCATTGCTTGCCTGTCCATGTTCGTTGCCTTCTTGTTGAAACGGGCTGACAAGAAGTATGGCTACCAGTTGGAAGAGCCTAATATTCATTGAATGAAGAAGGAAACCCGGTTTAACCTGCTGGAGACAGTTCCGGTTCCGAGCAAGCATATTGTGACGGAATGGGAGGAGGGGTGTGCCGTTTTGGCCTATCCCCGTTTCAAGCGTGCCTGGATGCGCCGTCTCTTCCTGCCGAAGGGATTGTCTCCTTTCGTTCGTGTCCGGCTGGAAGAGCATGGCACGGCTGTGTGGAGTCTGATTGATGGCCGGCGCAAGGTGAAGGAAATCATAACATTGCTGGCCGACCACTTCAGGGAGGATGGGGATTATGCCTCGCGTGTCACTGCCTATTTGATGCAGTTGCAGAAGGATGGATTCATTCGCCTCTTAGGGCAGCTCGGGTAGTTTTTTCGAGGAAATATATTTGTTGGTATATGTAAAGAGGCACTTCAGCATACTGAAGTGCCTCTTAACGTTGCTAAAGTGCCTCTTTGCAATCGGATTCTTTGTAATGAATGTCCGTATTCTCCCTGATTATGCTTTTGCAAGGATACTATGCTTCACTTGACATAGAAGCAATGATAAATGGCCAAGTATTATTGGATACTTGGCCATGGAAACTTGCTTATCTGGGTTTCTCACTCTCTGTTCAGGCTATCTGCGGATATTCATATTCTTTTATTCTTGCCGGTCCACTTTCAATAGTCCTCCCGTGACGGTGTCGAATAGGACGGTTGTCGTGGAATTCTTGTTGAATAATATGGGAGCCAGGTATTCTATCGTGCCAAACTGGGTAACAGGCAATTCCGTTTCCAATAGAGTCTTGTTGCCTTGCGTCAATGTGATGCGGGCCCGTCCCGGTACATTGTAGGCCACGCCCTCCGGTTCGCCTTTTTTCTTGTTCTCATCTGCTTCTGTAGGCGGCAGGGGTGGCGTGTGAAGGTCGGTGATGCTGATGTAATAGGGTTCGCCGGCCAGGTCGTCCTTGTCCAGCAGTCCCAGTTTTTGTGAAAAGCGGAAGGCGACTTCGCCTTTCATTTCTGTGGGAGGGATGGTGAGGCTGATGGTCCGGGTTTCCTCCGTGGTGTGTCCGGTGAACATTTCCGTCAGGGCGCGTTCTTGCAATTCCAGGTTGTCCAACATCAATTTGAGTTGCATTCCGTCTTTTGGGGTATTGTCTGCTTCGCCACGCAGCAGGGCATTCCGGCTTTCGCGTATATAATAGATTTCCTTGGCCACCAATTCCGCTTTCTTGGCAGTAGAGGCAGCCAACAGGATTTCTTCGGTCAGGAAGCGGCTGGGGTCTAAGGGGGCTTCACTCGTGGAGGCCGGTGCTTGGGGCTGTTGAGGCTTTGTCCCGCTGAAAGGGAGATTGATTGAGCGCACTATCCCGTCTTCTGTCAGTTCCATCAGCGGTGCCACGCTTTTGTCTTTCAGTTTGACGAAGTAGACGTGCTCCTTGTCCGGTATGCCTGTCGTCTGCATCCGTATGTTGTCCAGGGTCCAATGCTCTTCGGCTTCGGTGGATAGGTTTCTTTCTTGCAGGTAGCGGTCTGCGTAGGGGCAAAAGGGGCCCGGGGTGTACGTGTGCCGCGTGACTTGCAGGACAATCTCAATCTGGGTCTTGGGCAACATATAGGTGACGCCGTAGTCCTTACCGCGCATCACGCCCACTGTGACTTCCGTCTGGGCTGCGGCGGTAAGAGTGGCCAGCAGGGCCGCCGTAATCATCAGATTCCTTTTCATGAGCTTTATCATTTAAATTAGTCATTAACCGGAACAAAGTTAATCAACTTCCTGTTTGTAGCGGGATTGTTTAGTGTTTATTAACGAACACGATGCAGACGGGCTGGTCCATCCGGATGTCCTTTCCGGTATCTTCCAGCAAACCGGTTTGCTGGTCGCGCTCGAACACCTGGATTACATGGCTGTCCCGACAGGCTGCAAGCAGGTACTTTCCGTTGGGAGTGATGTTGAAGTGTCTCGGGTGCAGGCCTGTGTGCTGATAGCCAACCTGCGTCAGTTTGCCGTCTTGCGGATGTATGGCGAAGATGGCGATGCCGTCTTCTTTCAGACGGTTGCTGGCATAGAGAAACTTTCCGTCCGGACTGACGTGGATGTCGGCACTGCCTCGGGCATGGGTCGTGTCGGCGGCTATGGTTTGCACGGTGTCCAGTTGTCCGTCGGCATAGGCAAAGGCTGTGACTTCGCCGGACAGTTCGCCGATGACATAAGCATGTTTGCCGTCCGGGGCAAACGTGATATGCCGGGGACCCGTGTCAGGCTTGACGGGGATGGCCGGGTTGGTAGGGTGGGCGATCAGCCCGTTGGGGGTAACAGCGAACTGTAGGATGCGGTCGGCACTGAAGTCAGTGACGAAGACAGACTTCCCGTCTGGCGAGAACGCCGAGCAGTGGACATGAGGTTCGTTTTGTCTGACTGTGTCGGGACCGGTGGCCTGTCCATGGAAGAGGGTGTCGACGGGTGCCGCAGTTCCATCTTCGCGAAGCGGGAAGACAGACAGGCTGCCGCCGCTATAGTTGGCTGTCAGCACCATGTTGGGGTTGACAGCCACGTGGCAGGGGTCGGTTCCCTGCGTCAATTGCTTGTTCAGTAACCGCAGACTCCCATCTCCGGGGTTAAGGGCCAGCGTGTGGAGAGCGGCAGTGCTGTCGTTCGTTTCGCTGACGGCATAGACGCGCTGGCGGTCATCGGATACAGTCAGGAAGGAAGGGTTGGTCAGAGCCACTGAATCCAGCGGTTCACTTTCACCGGTCTGTTGGTTGAAGCAGAAGCTATAAATGCCTTTGCTGGTACCGTAAGTATAGGTTCCCACCAGTAGAGTCAGTTCGTCGTTGTGGGGGGCGGCAACTTTCGGAGCGCAGGCTCCGATGCAGAGAGTCGGGAGAAGAAACAGGAGTGCTTTCATTTCGTCTTTTTTTGTTTGTGGGCAAAGGTAGGGAAAATCCACGGCTCTGTCATTTAGAATCTGTTTAAATTTTCCTCCCAAAGAATTTTATTCTGTTGCTTTCGGTTTTTTCCGCTCTCTTTTTTCGCTATCTTTCGCCATATAGCCAGGCTGTTTCATGTCAGATGCCACCTTGTTTTGTTTGTATGGATTTTTTGTATTATGGAAGCCTTTGGTGGACGGCAAAATTCGACGGCTCACCACTTCCGCAAAAACACTGAACAATTTCTCGCATAACACTTCGCAATTTCCCGGGAAATACTTCACAGTTTCAGAAGAAATTGTTCAGTGTTTTTTGGAGGATGTTTAAGAAAATATAACAACTTGATTATCAATCGTCTGTATTAAGAAGAATACTTACAAAAATAAATTTTGTAACAAACTTTCATCAAAAAGCGGAATGTCACATAAAGAATAGGATATCAAGAATTTTTGGCGCCTGCCACGACTAAAATGCACAAATTCATCCCGCGCAAAGTATAACCAAAAAGAGGAGAACCGTTACCGATTCTCCTCTTTTCTTGCGGGTGGCAGATGGGACTCAATCTTTATTTCAGTTCATCAAAAGCCTCTGCAAAGAAACGGTTAAACCACTCGTAACTCTGATTCGTGATTTCGTGTTTGGCAGACTTCTTGATATAGATTGCCACAATTTCTCCATAGTTGGAATTTCCGTCCACAAATGTGATATTGTCAAAAAGATGCAGATTTTCTTGTACACGTTTGATTCCCTCATAAAAGTTGTATTCTATGATTTCATTTGCTACATCGTGTCCTCCAAATAACTTTCTCTGCATAACCCTTGTTGTGCTTTCTTCCAAAGAACCCAAGCCGAAATATAAGAGCGAGATTTTATATCCGGCTTCCTTGAACTCCCCAATCATATTCAAAATAAGGACGTTGGAGAAGTTCGTTTCAAAAGCGAAGTCTTTATGCTGTGCAATAGCTTCATCTTTTTGCTTCTGCAATTCGCTTGCGATTGTACCACTTATCCAGCGTTCTATCCAATCAGGATGTTCCTTACGCAGATTGAGTGCAAGCAAATCACCGTCAAAAGATTTGCAATGCACATAATAAGGAGACAAACGGCTCTTACCAGCTCCGTTTGCACCTGCTATTACTGTAAATTCAGGACGCGTTTCCATTCCTATTTGTTTAACAGGTAAGCGTATCTGCCTTTCCCCTTGTCTGCAACTCTTGAAATGACTTTGTAGCTTCTTTCCTTGCGGTTGAACTCAACCAAATCTTCGCTACCATCAGGATTCGCCAAATAGAAGTTGCCTTGCTTGTCCCAAAACGGTATGGAAATGCCTTTTGCCCATCCCTCCAAATAAATATGTTCTATTTCCTTGCGGACGTTTTCATTCACTTCCTTGACGGTTTTTCCATTGGAGAGTTTTAAGTTTTCTATTTCTGCATATTCGCACATAATAGTCAGTGATTGGTTCAATGCAAAGATAACTAATTATGCTGAATCTTAGTGCAATAAACAGCAAATAATCGTATATCCATTGTTATGCTAACAAAAAGACTTCTTTCTGAATCACCCTATAAAACAGAGTTGCTCTTAATAATAGTCCGTTAAAAAATCAACATATCGTCTAAGCGGCTTCTGCTACTATGCCAAAGAGTTCTTTGATAAGTTTGGGTAAACATCTTAGGGTTACTTGTAGGCTAAAAATACAACTTGTAGCATATGTTTCCTCGACATCTTTCAACTATGTATTACATAAAATGCTGTCATACAATAAAAAGAGGAGAACCGTTACCGATTCTCCTCTTTTCTTGCGGGTGGCAGATGGGACTCGAACCCACGACATTCAGAACCACAATCTGACGCTCTCTACGGCATAGAAAAGCTGCGCTTTCCTATGCAACCAACAGAACTACAGCCACTTATATCGCCATTGTAAACCTGTTAATGAATCTTATAAGAACGTATCGGTAAACCAGCGGTAAACACTTGTTCTTGCTGCAAAGATAGACATTCCTACGGGGTTATGCAATAATAAAGGCTTATTATTTAAGTAATTGCACTTATTTTTTCTGTATGATGGGATAGGATAAATCTGCTGATTTAATATATAAATAGGTAGGTGAATCCTGTCTTTATATCAGTATTCCCGTTTTAAGAATATCTGCATAGAGAGGATTATTTGTGTCCTCTGTAAGTAGAACTGGCTCTATAAGATTGCTTATCTTACGTTTCAGTTTCCACAGTAAAGGCGCATCTTCAAAATAGTCATCACTCATGCGTTCCACCACAACGGCAATGTCTATATCGCTGTCCTCTGTATAGTTGCCTTTGCTGTATGAGCCATAAAGGTATAAGGCTTTAAGAGGCAAATGTTCTGCGACCAAATCCTTGTATTCTTTCGCAATTTCAATCGCTTTCTCTATATTAACAGGCGTTTCATTCATTATCCAATAAAGCCGCTACTTCATTTTTTAGTTTTGGCAGATGATTGATTACCATGCTCCAAAGAATATCAGCCGATAAACTGTCATATCCATGAATGATATAGTTTCTTGCGTCCACTATTTTGCGTGAATTGGTGATAGCTATGTTTCTGTCTGTCTTTAAGATTCTGTTCATGGCTTCACCTATAATCTCTATGTTTCGTTCAATGGCACGTCTAAGGCAGAGATTGCTGTAAAAATCATCAAACAGCTTAGGCTTGTCACCAAAGAAACTTTCTATCTCTTCAATGGCAGTCAGAATGTCCTGCAAGTGCTTCTTTATCAAATCATCCATATATCAATGCTTTTGTTGTGTCCACATTCTTTTTCAAATATGGATTCTTTATAGTCTGTTCTTCCAACAAGTCCACTTCCCTGCCAAACAATTCCTCCAAAGCGTATTTGAAATCAAAGTAATTATCGAAATAGTCGCTTACCTCTGCTTTATTGAAAGAAACTACCAAGTCCACATCACTATCATCATTGAAACGATTGGTAAGAATAGAGCCGAACACAAACAACTTGTTTACCTTGTACTTCTTGCACAAAGCTGCAATCTTCTGTATGTTGGTTTCTATCAGCTTCATAAATGAACTTACCTATAATGCAAAGATAGTAAAGTTGCGCTATAATAATGCTATTTAATGAGAACTTTTTTCTACCATCCTTTTATAAAATGGATTATTCTTGAAAAAAGTCCTCATATTCTCTGTCTAACTTTCAGCTTATCTCATTTCTTCTTTTAAGAGTAGCAGGAAGAAAAATTGGACAAATGAGTATATTACCATAATTTAAGTCCGTCCATTTCCTTTATGACTTGTAATATATCCTCTTTGGTCATATCCGTCTTTTCTTCCTCTATGCTGATAGAACGAAACTCGTAGCTTTCTACCTTTTCTTTTTTCTCATCCACATTGCTGTATATCCAACTGCTAAACACCCTGTCCGGCAAATCAAGAAATGTGATTCTGATAAGAGCACCGCCTAACAGGTAAGAATTAATATCATAGACCACAAATTGACCTTTTATCTGCTCCTTATAAGGGTCTAAGTTTGTATTGCTGACTTTTCCACTATTATAATCATCCAAGTATTTCCGTAAGGTACGGATATATTCATTATCCAACCAATCTTTTCTTTCCCAACCATCGAAGCGAATATCATTGAGCGTTTTTCGTGTGCCAATGGTATCTGCCACTTGTATGGCAGTGTCAATGATTGAATCCTGTTTTGTTTTGTCCGGCTCTGTGCTGTAAGCTGATAGGGAAAAGAGCGTGGCAATGAATGTAATTGCAGCTTTCATCTGTTTTTTATTTGAATGTATAAAAGTAGAGGACTTTTTTCTAATTCTCCCTATAAATTGGATTTCTTTCAAAAAAGGTACTACTTATCTGTTACTCGTATGTATTTCTCAATATCTCCATTTACAAGTTCGTCTATGCTGTCAGCATATATTCTTTGCCGCCTTATCTGTTTTATAAGGTTGTCATTGGATAGTTTGAGTATCTTGAAATGCTGTTCTCCAAAGCCCTTATTATAGATAATCAATGAATCGGGCTTTATCAGGTGATAGGTAAATTTACCCGTTTCAGGTGGGCAGTCTGCCTTACCGTTCTTGTGAAAGCTAAGTGTGTCAAGAACATTAACATAACCACCTGCATATTCTACCATTTTC
>DHKFC23501__coassemble_2046_pt1 | contig 8725 bp, 5 predicted proteins | sample DHKFC23501__metabat2_low_PE_030 | metagenome-assembled genome bin DHKFC23501
CTGCGTCATCCGCGTCATCAGCGTCTAAAGAATCACCCCGCTAACTTATCATTTAATTCTTGCGACTTACTTAACTCCTTTAACTTCTCCAACTCCCCTAACTTCCTCCCCAAAAAATCATTTAATCCTGATTGCCTACAGAAAATCTCGCAGTTTTTACCTATTTTTGCACCCAACTAATCAAGAACCTTATGACAACGATACTCTACAGAATCTATCAAGTTTGCATTGCGTTGCCCATTTTCGTAGTGCTGACCCTGCTGACTGCCTTCACCACCATCATCGGTTCGCTAATAGGCGGTGCGCACGTATGGGGGTATTATCCCGGCAAAATCTGGTCACAACTGACCTGCTACCTGCTGCTCTTGCCCGTCAAAGTGGAAGGACGGGAGAAACTGGACAAACATACTTCCTATGTGTTCGCCCCCAATCACCAGGGCATCTTCGATATCTTCCTGATATATGGTTTCCTGGGCCGCAATTTCAAATGGATGATGAAAAAGAGCCTGCGCAAAATACCCTTCGTAGGCAAAGCCTGTGAGAGTGCCGGACATATCTTCGTGGACCGTGCCAATGCCAAAGGTATGCTTTCCACCATCCGGCAGGCCGAACGGTCGTTGAAGAACGGAGTGTCCCTGGTGGTCTTTCCGGAAGGTTCACGTACCCAGGACGGCACATTGGGTTCCTTCAAGCGGGGAGCCTTCCAGTTGGCCGATGACTTGCAATTGCCCGTGGTACCCGTCACCATCACCGGTTCGTTTGATGTATTGTCCCGCAGTGCCAAATGGGTACATCGTCATCGTCTGGTACTGACCATCCACCAACCTATCCCTCCCCAAGGCAAAGGTCCGGAAAACGTAAAGATGCTGATGACTGAAACGTACGAGGCGGTGGCAAGCGGGTTAAAATGATAATTTATCGGTGATGGCACGCAGATGACACGGATGAAGCAGATTTACGCAGATTCATTAATCATGGATGCACTCTGTATCTGTCATGTCGAGCTTGTCGAGACATCTCACGTGGCGCATGAAAAGGTCTTATGTGAGACCCCTCGACTTACGCTCGGGGTGACAGATACATCTGTGGACATCTGTCATATCAGCGTCATCTGCGTGCCATAAATTCCTATTTACCGTATAAACTACATCTACTTAAGTAAGTCGCAAGAATTAAATGATATTACTTTCGAGGAGTTAAGGAGTTAAGCCAATACCTCTGTGTATACGGTTCTCATTGACTTACTATCGGCTTAACTCCTAACGGAGCGCAGCGGAGTGATAACTCCTTAACTTCTTAACTCCTTCATATAAACTAAATATCAACATCTACTTATCATTAAATATGAAGAACAAAGAAATCCCGGTACTGCTCCTGACCGGTTATCTGGGCAGTGGGAAAACCACATTAGTAAACCATATCCTTTCCAACGAACGGGGCATCAAGTTTGCCGTCATCGTCAATGACATCGGCGAGGTAAACATTGACGCACGGTTAATCCAACAAGGCGGCATTGTAGGCAAAAAAGACGATAGCCTTGTAGCCTTGCAGAATGGTTGCATCTGCTGCACCCTGAAAGCCGACCTTATCCAGCAGGTATTCGAATTGATGAAGATGCAACGCTTCGATTACATCGTCATCGAGGCCAGCGGAATTTGCGAACCGGAACCCATCGCGCAAACCCTTTGCTCCATCCCCACCCTGGGAGGCGCCTACACCAAGTACGGCCAATGCCGTCTGGATTGCATCGTTACCGTGGTGGATGCCCTGCGTCTGCAAGATGAATTTGCCTGCGGTGATATCCTCACCCGTCCGAATATTGATGAAGAGGACATTGAAAACCTGATTATCCAACAGATAGAATTCTGCAACATCATCCTCCTGAACAAGGCTTCGGAGGTGAAGCCGGAAGAAAGGGAACGGATGAAGCAAATCATCCATACCCTGCAACCGCAGGCAGAGATCATCGAATGTGATTATGCCAAGGTGGATTTGGACAAACTGCTCCATACGCATCTGTTTGACTTCGAACGCGTGGCCACCTCTGCCGGCTGGGTGCGCGAGATAGAACGTCAGGCCACCGCCGAAGAAGAACGGGAAGCCAAAGCTCCTCTCCATCACCACCATCCTCATCACGAGGAAGAAGCACACCCTCACGATGCGGAGGGACACGAACATCACCATCATCACGCTGAAGGCGGAGAAGTAGAAGAATATGGCATCGAAACCTTCGTATATTATCGCCGGCCGGCTTTCGACATCCACAAACTTGACTATTTCGTGGCTACCAAGTGGCCGAAGAACATCATCCGCACGAAAGGGGTCTGTTACTTCAGCCATAACCGCGACATGTCTTTTCTTTTTGAACAAGCCGGACGCCAGAAACAAATCAAGGAGGCCGGCTTGTGGTATGCCACTGCGCCCAAGGAAGAACTTGCCGAACTGATGCGTCAGGAACCCGGCCTTATGCGCGATTGGGATGAAAAGTATGGCGACCGAATGATCAAACTGGTTTTTATCGGCCAGCATCTGGATAAAGCCGCATTGACCCAAGCGCTGGATGAATGCCTGGAATAAGTTTTTTTCCACTTATCCCTTGCATATCCGAAATATTATGCATATCTTAGCCCGCGATTTACATTAAAAACATTTTTTCCCATGAAAAGATCACTGATCGCAGGCGGGATATGCATGCTATTATGCGGCTATCTTCAAGCCCAAGAAACAAATTTTGACCTTTCTTCCCAACGCTCGGAAATTCAGGATGTACGGATTATACCGGGAGAGAAGATTGACCATCAAGGGATTGTAATCAATCCCACTCCACACCAGATGACTCTCAACCGAGATAAACGGTTGAACGTGTCCAACGGACTGGTTCTGAAAGACAAACAGAAGAAATTTTCGGAAGATTTGAATTTCCTCACCCTGACCTCCAAAGGCGTCAAACTCACCATTGATTTCGGTGCCAAAATCGCGAAGAAGGAAGGTGTGAAGGAAGTGTCGGGAGCCTACGCCCTGCAGATTGGCGAAAAAGGCATCTCCATCGTCGGTTATGATGAGCGGGGAGCGTTCTATGGCATACAGACCCTGCGCCAATTGATGGAAAGTCCTTTTACACAAAATGGAGGTCTGCCCTATGCTGACATCAATGACTGGCCCGACCTGCCTAACCGAGGTGTAGTGGAGGGCTTTTACGGCACGCCGTGGTCACACCAGGTGCGTCTGTCCTTGATTGACTTCTACGGGAAGTTCAAGATGAACACCTATCTTTATGGCCCCAAAGATGATCCCTATCATAGCAGCCCCAACTGGCGCCTTCCCTACCCCGAACAGGAAGCCAAACAAATTCATGAACTGATTGAGGCGTGCAAGCGCAATCGTGTGGACTTCGTATGGGCCATCCATCCGGGCAAGGACATCCAATGGAATGAGGAAGACTTCCAGAACCTGGTACACAAGTTCAACCTGATGTATGACTTGGGAGTGCGCGACTTTGCCGTATTCTTCGATGATATTTCCGGCCGGGGCGCCAATCCTACCGAACAAGCCAAACTGCTGAACCGCCTGACCGAGAAGTTCGTCAAGGCCAAAGGAGACGTATCGCCCCTGACCGTATGCCCGACGGACTATTCGAAACTATGGGCCAATCCTTCCGAAAATGGTAATCTGGCCATCTACGGACGCGAATTGGAAAAGAACATCAAGGTATTCTGGACAGGTGATGTGGTATGTAGCGACCTGACTCCTTCGACTCTGGAATTCGTCAATACGCGCATCCAGCGTCCGGCTTATTATTGGTGGAACTATCCGGTAACGGACTATGCCCGCCACATCATCATGCAAGGCCCCGTCTATGGGCTGGACACAAGCCTGACTGAAAATGAAGTATGCGGACTCATCAGCAATCCTATGGAACATGGCGAGGCTTCGAAACTGGCCTTGTATGGAGTGGCCGACTATGCATGGAACATTGCCGATTATAATGCAATAGACAATTGGGAGCGTGGCCTTGCCGAACTGGCACCGGAAGCTACGGAAGCCTACCGCACCTTTGCCATCCACTCCGGTGATACGGAGACAGGATATCGCCGCGATGAATCGTGGGAAACCCATATCTTCCGCCTGGCAGATTGGACGGATGCTGCCGCACAGGCTTTGGAGGCTGAATATAAGCGTGTGGAGCAAGTACCGGCCCAACTGGAAAAAGGGTGTGCCAATAAAGCTTTGCTGGCGGAGTTGCGTCCGTGGCTGGTGGAGTTCGGCAAATTGGGTACACGCGGTAAACGCGCCATAGAGTTAGGACGTATCTATCGCGCAGGCAATGACAATGCAGCCTTTTGGAACTTATATGTGAAGAATCTGATGACGCCGGAGGACCGCAAGGCTTATGAGGCCCACAAATCCGGCACCATGAAACTTCAGCCTTTCTATGAGAATATGATGGACGATATGTCATTCGGCTTCCTCCAGAAACTGACAGGTGAAGTACCCAAGGATTATCGTGGCGTAGGTTCATTCTCCAACTCCTCCTCCACGTTGACCAAACTGATGCTGGACAATGACTCGACTACCTTCTACACCAGTGGCGTACCTCAGCGCAAGGATTCCTGGATTGGCCTGGACCTGCGGACCCTGCGCGATGTATCCGAAATTTCCATCTTGCAAGGACGCAATTCCGTAGACGATGTGGACTATATGGACCATGCAGCTTTGGAATATTCGGCAGACGGAAAGACATGGACGCCCCTCATCGCGGATATGAAGCAGCAATACGTCATCTATTGGAAGGGCGAACCCGTAAAGGCACGCTACATACGTTTGAAACGACTGGAATCCAAGCGTACGAACTATGCAGCCGTCCGTACATTTGATGTAAACCCGCTGCGGGTGGAAAATCTGGGATTTACGTTGGAGGCCTCTCAACCGTCGGAAGCACTCTATGCCTTTGACAGCACATTGGGTACCTCCTATCAGCAGACAGGCACCTTGTCTTTCGGTGTACCTGAAGGCACTCAAAGCTATATTGTACTGATGAATCAACCTGCAACTGCCGTCAAGTGCAAACAATGGGACAAGGATGGCAAGATTCTGGCTGAAACCCAACTGAATACACCTTATGCAGAAATCCAGGTGGCAAGCAAGGAGGTGACGAAAATCAGTTTGGAAGGAACTGTGGAAATTTTTGAGATAATCCGTAAATAAAGATTAAGCTTTAGCTCTTTAGTTTGTAAGTTACTGTTTTGTCTACTTACAAACTAAAGAACTAAAGTAAGTAATCAAAATTAGATGACACTATCTTTGAGGTTAAGCCAATACTTTCTGTGTATACGGCTCATTGACTTACTATCTGCTTAACTCCTAACGGAGCAAAGCGGAGTGATAACTCCTTAATTAACTCCTATCATATAAACTAAATACGAACATAAGTAATCATTCCTATTTAGTTTATACTATCGATGTATCTGTCATTCTGAGCGAAGCCCGTAGGGCGTAGTCGAAGAATCTCACTACATGCACTGCCCAAGGGAATCGTGTCTTTCGGGAGATGTTTCGACTTCGCTTCGCTCCGCTCAACATGACAGGCATACATCATATAAATTAATTTTCAACATCTACTTAACTTACAAACTAAAGAACTTACAAACACACTCTTCAAAACGGTCATTGATATCCAGCAAATCCGGTGTAAGTAGTGTCCGACACTTTTCCTGTATCTCTATACTGATATCATGGGAAGGTGTAGCTGTGGCTATTGCACAAGTCATACAACCGATGGTGTCCGAATCGCCTCCCATAGAGATGGCCAGGCGCAAAGCGCTCTCCGCAGAGACTTCACCCCGTTGCAGATAGGCCATGATGGCAACAGGCACACTCCCTTGGCAAGTCACGTCAAATGTATAAGCGTTACGGATGCTTTCCAATCGGATATGCAAGTTGTACCCGAAATTCTGTTCGATGTAGTCTTTTATTTCTAAAGCCGATGCCTGTTTCCTGCACATATACACGCAAGCTGCTATGGCTTGTGCGCCTTTGATTCCCTCCGGATGGTCATGCGTGACGGAAGCCGTGATGCGTGCCAATTCCAGCGCTTCATCCAGTGAGCCGGCATAAAGTCCTACCGGACTGACCCGCATGGCAGATCCGTTTCCAAAACTCCCATAGGGTTGTGGATGGGCAGACATAAGCCATTGGCTGAACATCCCGCCATAACCGGCGTAGGGATATTTCCGTCCCAACTGCTGCATACAACTTACCAAGGTTTCCGGCCGATGTGCAGAGTCGCTCATCAACCATTCTGCCACAGCCAAAGTCATTACAGAATCATCCGTAAACCGACTGCCACGAGGCAACAACTCAAAATTCTCGGTCTTAACATTATGCCATTCCCGGGTGGAGCCTACGATATCGCCGATGACAGCTCCTAAAATCTTTCTGTTTTCCATTGGTGAAATTTGAGTAGTCGCAAGAATTAAATGACAAATAGATGCTGGTATTTAGTTTATACGATAAACTGGAATTTAATTCTTTAGACAAAGATGACGCAGATGCCGCTGATCTATAATCTTTGATAACGGATAATCAGTCAATAAAGAAAATGAATCTGCGTCATCCGCGTCATCTGCGTCTAAAAAATATTACATCTCAGGCAATTCCGTGTGCAGATACCGTACTGTCAATCTTCTTGATAAGACCTTGCAGAACGGCTCCCGGTCCGCATTCAGTGAAGTCCGTGGCACCATCGGCAATCATGTTCTTCACTGTTTGTGTCCAACGTACAGAAGCTGTCAGCTGGGCAACAAGATTCTTCTTGATTTCAGCCGGGTCAGTATGGGGCAAGGCATCTACATTCTGATAAACAGGACACTTCGGCGTGTGTACTTCCGTAGCCTCAATAGCAGCAGCCAACTCGGCACGAGCCGGTTCCATCAACGGAGAATGGAATGCTCCTCCTACCTTCAAAGGCAAAGCCCGCTTGGCACCGGCAGCCTTCATCAGTTCGCAAGCCTTGTTGATGCCTTCGATGGAACCGGAAATCACAATCTGGCCCGGGCAGTTGAAATTGGCGGCCACGCAGACCTCACCGGCATCGCTAACCTGCTTGCAGATTTCTTCCACTTTCTCGTCCGGCAAGGCGATAATGGCAGCCATCGTGGAGGGATGAGCCTCACAAGCTTTCTGCATGGCCATGGCACGTGCATAAACCAATTTCAATCCGTCCTCGAACGTCAAGGCACCGGCAGCCACCAAAGCGGAGAACTCACCCAATGAGTGTCCGGCAGTCATTTCCGGCTTGAACTCCTCACCCATGCACAGGGCAGAAATAACAGAATGCAAGAATACAGCCGGTTGCGTCACCTTCGTCTGGCGTAAGTCCTCGTCCGTACCATTGAACATGATGTCTGTGATACGATAACCCAAAATGTCATTAGCCTTCTCGAAGAGTTCTTTGGCCATCGGAGAGTTTTCGTAGAGGTCTTTTCCCATGCCCACAAACTGGGCACCTTGTCCGGGAAATACAAATGCTTTCATACTAATTCTTGATTAATTAATGTTTAATTCGATGGGACAAAGGTAGGCCTTTTTTCTTGAAATTAAAAATGAAGGACTAAAAATGCGTCGCCACTTTCTTCTCCACACGCACAAGACTAAAAAAAGGGAGGCACATCTCACGACGTACCTCCTCCACATTGTTTAATTTAAAATTAAGCCTATGAAAACTTCTCTTATTGAGCTAATTTCCCGTTGGAACCAAGCACGTTGATGATTTTGTGCTTGTACAACTTCTCCATTTCGTCACGAGCCGGACCCAGATACTTACGGGGGTCAAACTCTGCGGGTTTCTCGGCAAATACCTTACGGACAGCAGCCGTCATGGCCAGACGAGAGTCGGAGTCGATGTTGATCTTGCAGACGGCAGACTTAGCAGCCTTACGCAATTCGTCTTCGGGAATACCGATGGCAGCTTCCAGCTTGCCACCGTATTGGTTGATCATGTCTACATATTCCTGAGGTACGGAAGAAGATCCGTGCAACACGATGGGGAAGCCCGGCAGTTTCTCCATCACAGCATCCAATACATCGAATGCCAAAGGAGGAGGAACCAGACGACCCGTAGCAGGGTCAACGTGGCACTGTTCGGGTTTGAACTTGTATGCACCGTGAGAAGTACCGATGGAGATAGCCAGGCTATCGCAACCCGTGCGGGTAGCAAAGTCGATAACTTCCTCAGGGTTCGTATAAGTATGATGCTCAGCAGATACTTCATCTTCCACACCGGCCAATACGCCCAGTTCACCTTCAACCGTTACACCATATTGGTGAGCATAGTCAACGACCTTCTTTGTCAGAGCCACGTTCTCTTCATAAGGCAGGTGAGAACCGTCAATCATGACAGAAGAGAAGCCCATGTCTACACAAGACTTGCACAGTTCGAAACTGTCGCCATGGTCCAGATGGAGCACAATTTCAGGATGTTCGCATCCCAGTTCCTTGGCATACTGAACAGCACCTTCGGCCATGTAGCGCAGCAATGTCTGGTTGGCATAGTTGCGGGCACCCTTGGAAACCTGCAGGATAACCGGACTCTTCTCTTCGGAAGAAGCCTTGATGATGGCCTGCAACTGTTCCATGTTATTGAAGTTGAATGCCGGAATAGCATAACCACCCTTGATGGCACGCGCAAACATCTCTTTGGTGTTTACGAGACCTAACTCTTTGTAAT
>DHKFC23501__coassemble_2080_pt1 | contig 8536 bp, 5 predicted proteins | sample DHKFC23501__metabat2_low_PE_030 | metagenome-assembled genome bin DHKFC23501
GAACCAAGACCAACAAAGCCAACAAAATCAACAACAAGACCAGCAACAGCAACAAGAACGGGAAAAACAAGGAGAAAGCCCGCACGTAGGAAACCGTATAAGGCAGCAACACCTCGTTCGCACCCAAGAAACGGCACAATGGCTTTGCCGCAAGCACAAAAGCGCATCCCATGACAAGAGCCAGCACAAGCAGCGACCAGAAGGCTGTCTTGAAAGCGCTATGCGCCTTGACATAATCCTTGCTTCCCAGCGCCATGCCGACAATCGCCTGGCAACCCACGCCCACAACGACAGCCAACGCACTCATGAACGTATATATCGGGACAAAGATATTTATGCTTGCCAATGCCTCCGTACCGACAAAGTTCCCCAACACCGCGCCGTCAATCATCGGTTGCAAGCCGATAAACAACAGCCCGACCACTCCGGGTATGGCAAATTTCCTGAACAGCGCAGTAATTCTTCCTGTAGCCAATAATTGTTCTTCCTTTGTGAGATGCATATAAATAAGATTTTTGAGATTTATATTTCATCTGCAAAAGTAGAGCATTAGCCTTACTCAGGATTTATCATTGGGGTAAAAAAGAGACTTTGACAACGAAAGAAAGAGCGAGCAGACAGTTTCCCCGCTCATGCCCAAGCGACACAGACTCATGGGACGGCAGGATTGCCACTAACAACAGATTGTACCCGCCCCCGGTGCAAGCGGGTTTCCAGGACATCGCCCTCGCACAATATGGAAGCATCGCGCACCACCCGCCCGTCTTTCAGCGTCAGGCTATAACCGCGGGCCAGTTGCTTCTCCGGCGATGCGTCGGCTACACGTTGAGCCAACAGTGCCAGATGATGACGGCGGCGCTCCAACAGCCGGGACACAGCCTGACGGAAATCTTTCCGCAACGCCACCAAGGCCAGGCGGGATTGGGAAAGGCTCCGGTAGGCAGAAGCAGGAATGCGGCGACGCAACTGGTCGATGTGCCGGTGCTCCTGCGACAAGTGATTGTGAACGGCCTGTTTCATCCGGATGGCCAGGTCATAGAGCCTCCCGGCAGCCTCGTCCATACGGGCAATGAGATATTCGGCCGCCGCCGTGGGAGTCTTGACACGGGTATGAGCCACACTGTCCAGCACGGTGTCATCACGCTCGTGACCGATGCCGGTAATGACAGGCAGGGGAAACTGTGCACAGGCCGCGGCCAACAGGTAGGTATCGAAGCCCGACAGGTCCGAAGTCGCTCCCCCACCCCGGATGATGACCACCACGTCGAATTCCTCCAGACGGGCATTGATACGGTCCAAGGCATCGAGCAGGGTTTCCTCTACAGCATCGCCCTGCATGACAGCCGGAAACAGCTCGACATGGAAATAATAACCGCGCGGATTATGCGCTAACTGATGGCGGAAATCACCGTATCCCGCAGCAGTGGGCGACGAAATGACCGCCACGCGACGGGGCAGCAGAGGCATGGGCAACTCCTTATTCAGCGTCAACACCCCTTCTTCCTCCAGTTGCTTCAGTATCTCGCGCCGGCGCCGTGCCAAATCACCCAAGGTATAGGCAGGGTCGATGTCATGCACCACGAGGCTGTAACCATATAGTTCATGGAAACTGACAGACACGCACACCAACACCTTAATGCCGGGAACAAAAGCCTGCCCCGTGGATTCCTCGAAATACGGACGCAGCATCCGGAAAACATTGGCCCAGATGGTGCCACGTGCCTTGGCCAGGAGGGCATTCCCCTGGGGAGATTTCTGCACGAACTCCACATAACAATGGCCACTGGCATTGATGCGCACGTCACTCAACTCCGCCTGCACCCAATAGGTGGCGGACATCTCCCTTTCCAGGGTTTGGCGCACAAGCGCGTTCAGTTCATACAAGGACAATGTTTCCATCAATCAAGCAATGAATAAAGACAGGTCAGAAAGCAGAAAGGGTTCCATCCGCAACGGAACCAGGTTCCATCCGCAACGGAACCGGGTTCCATGGCGGATGGAACTCTATCAGCGTGCCGAGCGATACTGCTGCAGGGCGCGCCAAAGGTCGGGCACCCCGTAACCATAGATATTGTCAGGATTGTCCGCACGGTCACCCACGCGACGTACCAGTTCGATGACCTCTTTGGCCGTCAGGTCCGGACATGCCTGCCACAGGCAAGCCACCATGCCACACATGATGGGCGATGCAAAAGAAGTGCCGTTGGCATGTCCCGTATTGCCATTGGTCCGCATGACGTCCGACCCAAGTCCCACCGCCACTACGTCGGGCTTGACGCGACCGTCCTGCGTGTTGCCTATGGAGGAGAACGGAGCCAGGACGCCCCGTTTGTCAATGGCTCCTACGGTCAAGACATTGTCTGCATCGCCGGGCGTGGTGATTTTTTTCCACGACTCCATGCCTGCATTGCCGGCACTGCACACCAATATCATGCCTTTGTCTGCAATGTGGGAAGCCTGGCGGGACATCAGTTCATGCTGTCCGTCCAGGTCGCGCAAGCGTAGGTTCTGCGCCGGGTCATCGTAGACATAATAACCCAGCGACGTATTCAGCACATCCACGCCCACACTATCGGCAAACTCCACCGCAGCAGCCCAATAATCCTGCTCCACGGGTTGCTCGCTCCGCTCGTCCTCGCTGCGCAACAACCAGTAGGAAGCTTCGGGAGCTGTGCCGGTCATGATGTTAGGCATGTTCATCGCCATGCAGGACAACACCGCCATGCCGTGGCTTCCCTTGGCGTAGATATCCGAACCGGGCTCTACGAAGTCGCGCGTGCCCCGGATACGGATGTTACGCATCGCCGTAATACGATCGACATTGTGATAGCCGGCGTCAATGACAGCAATCGTCATTCCCTCACCCCGGAATCCGGCCTGGTGCAGTTTGTCTCCATTACTCATGGCTATCTGCCGAATGGCCGTGCCATAGATACTGTCAGGATGTACGGCCGGCTGGTTGACCAATGAGTCGCGCTTGTCCACCGTCGGTTTGGAGGCCGGAGCCGGTGCTTTCCATACCCGCTCGACGGAGCGGACAAAAGGCAAATCCGCAATGGCATCCATTAACGTGGAATCGTTGCACGACACAGTGATGAAGTTCTCCCACTTGCCTGTCAATACAACCCGGACACCCAACTCCTTAATCTTATCAATATAAGCACGGCATACGGGCAGGTCGGTGGAATCGACGGCAATGCGTTGCCGTGTCCTCCGCTCCAAGGCCTTGGGAGAAAGGAATTCCTCCGGCCGCTCCAATGAATATTCGGTCTGCGCCTTGTCTTTCAAAGTGACGCGATACTTCAAGGTATCATTTTGCGCCTGCAAATTTGCCCCTGCCAGCAGCAGGGCAAGGGTTATCCAAAAATGTCTCATAATTTCTGTTTATTTAGGGTTTATCTGTTGTTGGGATATACATGCCAATGCCCCGTTGCGAAGCGATGAATGCCCCGCCAACCACACGGCGTCCGACATAGAACACGACCGACTGCCCCGGTGTAATGGCAGAAGCTTCCTCGCGGAAGTGCACCAACAGGCGTCCATCGTCCAGCCGGGTCACCTCACAAGGAATGGGCTTGCTGCGATAACGGATGCGGGCACACAAGTCCGGATGGCCGAACACCTCGGCCTCATCCACCAGCATCTCATGCTCGGCCAGCATCCAAGAGGTCTTCAGCCGGTCGGCATCGCCCAGCATGACGGTATTCTTCTGCGGATTGATTTTGAGTACGTAGGCAGGCCTGCCCAAGGCTATCTCCAGCCCCTTGCGCTGGCCGATGGTGTAATAAGGATAGCCCTTGTGCTCACCCAGTTTGACTCCCTCGGTGTTGACAAACCAACCGCGACCGACTTCCCTGTCTATTTCCGGGCAATGCTCCCGAAGGAAATCGCGATAATCCCCGGAGATGAAGCAGACCTCCATGCTCTCGCCTCCTCCGGCCTTCAGGACATAGCCTTTGTCCCGAAGATATTCGCGCACCTGCAGCTTGGTATAGGTACCCAGAGGAAATATACAACGGCTCAGCACGTCCTGCCCCAGGCGCCACAGGAAGTAGGACTGGTCCTTCTTCTCATCATCGCCCACGCAGATAAAAAGACGGCCGTTCCTTTCTTCCAACCGGGTATAATGTCCGGTCGCGATATAGGAACAACCCAATTTGTCTGCCCACTCCGCCAATACACGGAACTTGAACAAGGGATTGCACATCACACAAGGATTGGGGGTGCGGCCATTCCGATATTCATCAATGAAATACCGTACCACCGTATTCCGGAAACCTTCGCGCTCGTCGGCTATGTGATGCTCAATGCCCATCTCACCGGCCAACCGACGGGCTTCCAAGGGTTCATCGCCCCAGACCCACATCGTCAGACCTACGACTTCATAGCCTTGCTCGCGCAACATCAGACAAGTGGCGGTACTGTCTATACCGCCACTCATGCCTATCAATACTCTCTTATCGGGAGTCATACAGTCCTGTCGGTTACTTCTTATCCTTGTTTTCCTTGATTTTATCCTCTTCGGCTTGCAAGTCCTCCCCCCAATGCACGCGGGCCTCGCGCTCTTCACGCTCCTTCACCTCCTTGGCCTTGCGGGCATAGATGATGATACGGAGTGACTGGTCATAGGTGAAGTAGTTGTACATCCAATTCAGCATGACGCTGATACGGTTGCGGACACCCAGTATGGAACGCAAATGTACCACGAGCCACAATATCCAGGCAATCCAGCCTTGCGTCTTCACCTTCTTGAACTCGGCCACGGCGCGGTTGCGTCCCACAGTAGCCATCGAGCCGAGGTTCTTGTAATGGAAAGGCTTCAGGGCTTTCTTCTTCTCCAGACGCTTCAGGTTCTCGGCCAGGAGCTTACCTTGCTGGATGGCCACCTGAGCCAACTGAGGATGTCCGTTGGGATAATCTTTGTCGGCCGTCATGATGCACTGGTCACCGATGGCAAACACGTCTTCCAGGCCTTCCACCCGGTTGTAAGCATCCACCTTCAGACGTCCGCCACGCCCCATGCATTCAGAAGGAATATTGCCGATGCCGACGGCCTTGACACCACTCACCCAGATGAAAGTACGGGTAGGAATCTCCATGCCATCCTCGAAGATGACTTTGTGGTCCCGATAATCCGTCACCTTCTTGTGCAGGCAGACATTGACACCCATGTTGCGCAAAAATTGTTCAGCCGCAGCCGATGACTCGGGCGACATGCCACCCAGCAGACGCCCGGCGGCTTCTATCAGAAAGATGTTCAACTGGCTGCTGTCCATGTCGGGATAGTCAGCCGGAAGCACATACCGCTTCATTTCAGACAATACACCGGCAATCTCCACGCCGGTAGCGCCACCGCCCACAATGACTATATTCTGCAGTTCGTTGCGTTCCTGCTCGGTAGCACACGTAATACTGCGCTCCAGGTTACTCAACAAGGCGTTGCGCAAGCCCATAGCCTCGGGCAGGGTCTTCATGGGCATGGCTTCTTCCTCCAGATGTTTGTTGCCGAAGAAATTGGTCGTCGTACCGGCAGCCAGCACCAGATAGTCATATTCAATCTTGCCGATGGAAGTCTGCAGAATCTTCTTTTCCGGAAAGATGGACCGTGCCTCAGCCATACGGAAATAGAAATTCTTACGTTTACGGAATATCTTACGGAAAGGGAATGAAATAGAACTCGGCTCTATGCCAGACGAGGCTACCTGGTAGATCAATGGCGGAAACTGATGAAAATTATTCTTATCCACCAACACCACCTGCATACCGGTTTTGCGGAGTGCGTTGGCCAATTTCAAGCCACCGAAACCTCCACCCACAATCACAACTCGCTTCGCATTTGTCTTCGCAATATTAAAACTCATAATGTGCTTTAATTAGAGATTTTTGATTTCCGCGCAAAAGTAGTGAATAATCAGAAAAAGAACAATTTTTTCTCCTTTTAAGATAGAAATCTGTCCACAGGCCTTTTATTCAAGTTTAACCGCAAACGCATAGTCAATTATACTTCAGGCGGTCTGCCGTGATCCGCGTCCATGCCTGCTCTCCGTATTTCCGGAAGCGCACCGCCCCGTCATTGCGCTGCTGCGAGTTCCAGCCACCGATAAAATTGGAAATCTGCTCCACCTTGATGCTGTGCCAACCCTTGCGCAAAGCCAGCGAACGGCCGTATTTGGAGTTGACCTGTGGCTTACCGTCATTGTCTACCGCCAGCTTGCCACCGATGGTGATCCGCGTGTTATTGGAAGAGAATTCATAAATGCCATCCTCAGGCACATAGAAATATCCCTCTGCCACAGCCACATAGAATTCCACGCCCGAATACTTGTTCTTCCGGAGCTTCACGATGGGTTCTATAGAGGTGAGAACACTGTCTTTCCAGTCTCTTACATCATCCAGCTGGCTGACATACAGACAGCGCGTCGGTGAAAAGCGCAAATGCAGTCCCTCGTGCTTCGGTTCATCGCCCGATGCCGGTAAAAAGGTCTGGCGCTCCACCTCCACTTCCCGCACGATACCCATCCTGCCCGAAGGCAACACGCTGCGTATTTTTATCAGACCGTTCTCCCTGAATACAAGCGGTTCCGTATAGACAGCAGACTCCGGCCCGGGTTCCGTTCCATCCAGGGTATATACCATCTTCATGGGCCGTGAAGTGGAGAACTGCACTACCGCACTGTCTGTAAAGGCCACATGGTTCCGACAATAGTCCGGCTGTTCGGGCACCGGTATATGGTAGTTTATTCCGCGGCAATCCATCCGGACCGCAGCGTTATCCAGCCGACGCGAGAAGTCTGCAAAGTCCTTCTTCGCCCACGGGGTCCACCCCACTTCCGCCACTGCCAATATACGCGGATAGACCTGATATTCCACAATATCTTCCGTGTACATACATTCCGCCCAGGCATTGGCCTGCACGCCCAGTATATACTGTTCCTTGCCCATCCGTACCAGCGTGTCCGGCACCGGATTGTACGAATAGGTCTTGCTGATAGGGACATACCCTCCCCAGGCAAAAGGTTCTGCCTGAGCGTTTCCCTGATAATAATCTAGATACATGCCGCCGCTGGCAGGGGTCATAATCACGTCATGGTCCATCAGTGCCGAAGCAATACCACCCGATTCCCCCCTCCACGACATCACTGTAGCATCGGGAGCCAGTCCGCCTTCCAGTATTTCGTCCCAGCCTATCATCTTCTTGCCGTATTTCTTGAGGATGCGCTCGCACCGGGCTATGGCATAACTCTGCAGCTTGTCTACTGACGAATGCTTACTGTCTGCCCACAATCCTTCTTCCCGTACCCGCTGCTGACAGTGCGGACAAGTTTTCCAGACTTCCTTCGGACATTCATCACCGCCGATATGGAAATACGGACCGGGAAACAGGGCGCACATTTCGGCAAAGATGTCGTCCAACATCTCGAACATCACCTCTTTCCCCGGACAAAATACCACAGGGAATCTTCCCCATCGGCTCATCACCTCGTAGTTTTCGCCCGTACACGACAGTTCCGGATAAGCAGCTATGGCAGCCAGGCTATGCCCGGGCACATCTATTTCGGGAATGACGGTGATAAAACGTTGACGCGCGTAGTCCACAATTTCCCTGATATCATCCTGCGTATAATAACCGGAATATTCCTTGCCATATTCATCAATACGCCGGGCACCGACTTCTGTAAGCCGGGGATATTTCTTGATTTCCACCCTCCAGCCCTGATAGTCGCTGAGATGAAGATGCAGTGTATTGATTTTTACCGAAGCCAACATGTCCATGTGCTTTTTCAACCCCTCTACGGAAATGAAGTGGCGGGTCACGTCGAGCATCAGGCCCCGATAGGGAAATCTCGGACTGTCCACAACTTCCACCTCCGGAACAGTCCACTCCACCCCATCCACACATGCCGTCGACTCTATCTCTGCTGGAAGAAGTTGCATGAACGTAGCCATGCCATAGAACAGGCCACGCAGGGAGGAAGCGCGCACATCCACTCCGTCCGGAGTCACGCTAAGCCGATAAGCCTCATCCCCCGCAACCGTCTTGTCGATGGACAAACGGATTGCCCCACTTTCTTCCAGCGGAAGCCCGTAACCGGTCGAGACACGCATCTTCTGTGCATAAAAAGAAGCCACCGGCAAAATCGAATCATGGGACACGCCGATGGTTACATCCTCGTCCAACACAAACATCCCCCTTCCCTGCTCCATCAGTTCCGGAGCCGGAATCACGTTTACACCTTTATTATATATACGCTCCGACAGCCTCTCCGTATGACAACTACACAGTCCCATGCAAGCAAGCATGATATACAACAAAGTCTTTCTCATCACATTTTCTTCAATTTATGTTCCGTTAGCCAAAAGTATAGCTTTTAGTGCTGCATTTCACAAGCAATAAGCATCTTAAAGTGCCATCCCCCAAAAACTCAATCCTAAAAGCCAATACAAAGATAGATGTATTATTCTGAAATACAAAATACACCTGTTGGCGGAATTAATTGGGGCATGAAACCCACGGGCGGAGATATCTTCGGGCCAA
>DHKFC23501__coassemble_2087_pt1 | contig 8504 bp, 7 predicted proteins | sample DHKFC23501__metabat2_low_PE_030 | metagenome-assembled genome bin DHKFC23501
AGCTGATGACTGTCGGGAAGAACTCTTACGTCTCGTTGTTCAAGCACCATTACAGCGTTCCGAAGGAGTATGTAGGCAGGCGCATGACGATTCTCTATGATGCCGACACGGTGGAAATCTACTGTGGCATGTATGCTTCAACCGACATAGAAGTAAGATGAAATGGCCATAGAACTAAGGTGAAATGGTCATAGAAGCTTACTTACTTTGTTCTTCATCTTATGCCTTGGCAGATTGCGGACATTCATACAAAAATATTTCGTAATGTTGCACTCGCTGATTGACTCTGCCTAACTGAATATCCCTACTTACTTATCTGTTGTAGCAATACGGGTTCATTGGTAGTGATAAAGTCCACGCCGTGGTCGATGAGCCATTGCATGTCTTCGGCCTTGTTGACAGTCCAGGCGTTGACCTTCAGGCCAAGGCGATGGCATTGTTCTATCCATTCGGGGTGTTGGCGGAAGACCTTGAAGTGATAGTCGGCTCCGGCACATCCCCAGTCCTTGAGGGTTTGCGGGTCGGCATCACCCTCCAGGTAGTAGACGGGTGTGCCTTGCGGGGCGAGGCGTATGAACTCGCGGGTGGCGTGGCGTGAGAAGGAGATGTACTCTGTGCGTTCGTCCAGTCCCAGTTCGTGTACCATCCGGATGATGTCCTGGACGGCACGGGTCTCCTGTTCGGGCGTGCGATGGGACTTCAGTTCGAGGATGAGTCGGGTGTGGAGTGTGCGGGCACGCTCCAGGTACTGGCGCAGGGTGGGCAGGGTTTCGCCATTGTCCAGGCGGACAGCGGTGCAGACAGCCAAGGAGGCATCCTGGATGGTGACGCCCCGGAAGGTGTCGTCGTGGTTCACCACCAGTTGGTTGTCACTGGTGAGCCAGACATCAAACTCCGAGCCGTAGCAGCGGATAGAGTCGGCCTTCACCAAGGCGGCGAGGGAGTTCTGTGCCGAGCCGGGCGTCTTCCAGAAGCCACGGTGGGCAATGACCTGTGTTTGTTGTTGGGCCTGTGTGGTGCCGAAGGCAGCCAGTAACAGGGCGGATGTCAATAGGATTTCTTTCAGTTTCATAATTGTCCGATTAAGTATGGATTGCGGGTGCAAAGATACGATTTATGGGGGGAGGTCTGTATGAGAGGCTGTTACATTCCTGTTAAATCTGCTGGGGCAACTATTTGGCTATAAGTAAGTCGTAAGAATGAAATGATATTATCTTTTGAGGGGTTAAGTAGATGTTGAAAATTAATTTATAAGTAGATGTTGAAAATTAATTTATATGATGTGTGCCTGTCATGTTGAGCATTGTTCTCCCCCGACAAACGGGGGAGGTAAGAGGGGGTGCGAAGCGAAGTCGAAACATCTCCAGAAAGACACGATTCCCTTGGGCAGTGCATGTAGTGAGATTCTTCGACTACGCCCTACGGGCTTCGCTCAGAATGACAGATACGTCGATAGTATAAACTAAATAGGAATGATTACTTAAGCTAATACCTTTTTACTAGAGGGAGTTAGAAGGAGTTATAGGGAGTTATCGCTTCGCTCAGGGAGTTAGAGGACAATACCTTTTTACTTCTTCGCTTACTCTCGCCGGACGAACTATTGGCCTCTAACTCCTTATAACTTCCTCCCATTCCTTAAATACAAACATCTACTTACAAGTGCTAAAAAAGCGGGAGTTTCCTGCCTCACGGCAGAAAACTCCCTGGAGGGGATATGACAGTGGAAGCTGTCACATCGGGTATTATGTGTTCTTGTTTATTTCTTGTTCCGGTTGGCGCGTTTGCGTCGTATCTCGGCTTTCATCTTGGCGGCACCGGAGCCGTGCAGGCCCGTGATGTACGTCTTCTTTTTGGCCTTGGTCTTGATTTTAGGCTCTTCCTTGGGGCGCTCCTTATGGCCCTTGAAGACGATGCCGCCGGTCATGGCTTTTTCTATTTCCTGATTCATAGTGAAATACTTATTTTAGAGGGAGTTAGAAGGAGTTATAGGGAGTTATCGCTCCGCTCAGGGAGTTAGAGGACAATACTTTTTTTAGAGGGAGTTAGAGGGAGTTAGAGGAAGTTATCGCTTCGCTCAGGGAGTTAGAGGACAATACCTTTTACTTCTTCGCTTACTCTCGCCGGATCAACTATTGGCCTATAACTCCCTATAACTCCTTATAACTCCCTATAACTCCTTAACTTCTTTAACTCCTTAACTTCTTAACTCCTATAATTAACTATGAGCATCTCAAATAAACTTTTCAGCGCAATTATTGTACAGTCGCTTTCAGTATCTCGCCCACATAGGTGCGCGGCATTCCTTCCGGCGTTTCGGGTGATGCGAGCTTGCGGCATTGCAGTTCGACGCTGGGCACGTTGCTGCCGTTGGGGTAGAAGCGGACGGTGTAGGTGTCCGTACGGTCCATCTGGTCGTGCGGCTGATCGGGCGAGAGGATGGTGAAGACGACGCGGCGTCCGTCCATCTTTCCCAGTGAGCCACCGGCGTTGGCAGTCATCATGGTCTGGTTGAAGGGGTCGTCGCCGATGACGATAACCAGGCGTCCGGCATTGGGCTGGATGAGGTCATCTGACAGCTGATCGGGCGTAACCTGTCTGGTAGCGGCCGGAGTCTGGGTCGGGGTGGGGTTGGTAGTGGTCGGTGTGGCCTCTCCCGGCTGTACGGTCACTTTGTTCTTGGGGGTGATGATCACCTGCCGTTTGGGAGTGGCGGCTTCCTGTTCGACTTCGGGGGCGGGCTGTACGGCTGCCTCCTCGGGCACGGCACTGAGGGCTTCGGCGGCCTGCTGGAAGAGGTTGTCCATATAGTCTACCGTCTTGCGACGCCACTTGGCCAGTCCGCGCACCAGTTTGGTCTGGGACTTGTTCAGGGCGTATTTGTCTGTAATCCATTCTTCGGCTGTGTATTTTTCTTCGCCCTCGCGGTAGATGTAGCGTATCTTTTCGATGCTGAAGGTGCAGGCCTCGGGTTGGCAGAGCACGGTGAGTTGCGCGAGGATGCGTGTGCGGTCCAGCGAAAGGGCCGTGGAACTGAAGACAATCCATTCGTCCACCATACCGACTATCTGGCCTTTCTCCTTATTGGTATAGAGTATGCGGCTGTCGTTCTTGTTTTCCTTCAGTCGGGTGTCCATCCACTGCTGCATACGTTCGAACACTTCGTCCTGCGCCATGCCGGGGATGCTGTATTCCTTGGTGAAGACAACTTTACCGTCCACTTCGGGGACAGCGCCCTTGAGGTAGCGGGCGTCTTTGTTCTCAGGGTTTTCCTGAGCCTGTGCCATTGTGCTGATGAGAATGCACAGCAGCAGGCTTGCGATTTTGGTCAGATTCTTTTTCATTGTTATGCTATAAAGATAATTCATTTTTAAGGTATGGGAGGGAGTTATTAGGAGTTAGAGCGAACTTGAGGTCACTGGTTGGTCCGGCGATAATGACTTCTGAGCGAAGCGATAACTCCTTCTGACTGCCTTTAACTCCTACGAAACTCCGTCCCGCTTTATGATTCGGGTGCAATGTTACGAAAAACATCGGACAAACATATTCACGGGGCTGTTATTTTTAGTAAAAAGCCCTACTTATTCGGGTAATTTACCAGATAGAGCGTTCCGGTGGCTCGGGTGAAAGCTGTGTAGAGCCAGCGGAAGAAGTCGGGCGTAAGATATTCCTCGGGCATGGTAGCCTGGTCCAGGAAGACGTTGCGCCACTGTCCGCCCTGTGCCTTATGGCAGGTGACAGCGTAGGCATACTTGGCCTGCAGGGCATTGTAATAAGGGTCGGTCTTGAGGCGCTTCATCCGCTCGGATTTGGTGGGGACATCGGCATAGTCCTCCAACACGGCGTGGAAGAGGCGGTCGGCCTCGTCGCGCGTCAGGGCGGGAGCCTCGCTGTGTAGGGTGTCCAGCAGGAGAGTGGTGTCCAACTCCAGGTCGTTGTTGTCCGGCAGGCGGAGGGTCACCTGGGCAAAACGGAAGCCGTAGAGTTCCTGCGTGTGTCGGACGCGGCGGACGACGGCGGTCTCGCCATTGGCTATGAAATCCGCGTCCTTCTCCTTACCGGTCCAGTAATAGTTGTTTTTGGCCACCATCAGCAGGTCTCCTCCCTCCAGTTCCTCTTCGCGCCAGAGGATGCGGCGACGGATGCCCTCGTTGTAGAGGTTGGCCCGGCGGTTGCTGCGGCAGATGACGATGGTCTCGTCCATGCCATCGCGGGCATAACATTCCTCCAAGGCGTCTATCAACTCCGTGCCCGGCAGAGGGCGTATGTCCGTGAATCCTTCCAAGCGGATGGGTGGCAGGGCGGCAAAGTCTTCGTCGGCAATGGCCCGGCGCAGGCGGGTGGCGTTCCACAGAATGCCCGACTCGGCCTCCTGTCTCACGACTTGGGTCAGATCCGTTTCCGTCACCTGCAGCGCATATCCCCGCAGGGCATCGGCGCAGAGGGCGGGACTAAGCTCTTCGCCTACAGGCGGCAACTGGGCCGTGTCGCCCGTCAGGAGCAGGCGGCAGCCCTGGCCGGCGTAGACGAAATGGACCAGGTCGTCCAGCAGGCGTCCCGTGCCGAACAGCGCGCCGGACAGTCCTTCGTTGGCAATCATCGACGCCTCGTCTACGATGAACAGGGTGTGTGTGGCCAGGTTGTCATTCAGGGTGAAATTGCCCCCCTCGCCATTGAAGGCACGTTGGCGGTAGATGCGCTTGTGGATGGTGAAGGCGGGATGTCCGGCATAGGCTGCGAAGACCTTGGCCGCCCGTCCCGTAGGAGCCAGCAGGACGACCTTCTGCTTCAGGGTGTCCAGTGTGCGCACCAAGGCACCGATGAGCGAAGTCTTGCCCGTACCCGCATAGCCGCGCAGGATGAAGGCGGCGTCCGGGTCTGTAGACGTGAGGAAGCGGGCCAGCAAACCGAGGGCCCGGTCCTGGTCCGGCGTGGGGGTATGGGGGAAGTTGGAGCGGATTTGTTTTTCCAGATAGTTGTGTAGCATTACTTGTATAATTCTGTATTTTGTTCTACTTTTGTGGCGCGAATATAGCAAACTTATAAGACATATCCGGCATCCTATGATAGATTTCGACCACTCAGCTCAATCCACTTTATCCATCCGCGTGGATGCGGACGGCCTGGCCTTCTCGGTGTTCAATCCTCTGGCAGAGAAGGACAGCACCCCTATGTGCGAAGACTGGCCCGTGGACGAGTCGTTGCCTCTGGCTGCCAATTTGCGGCGTGCCTTCGAGGAGAAGGAGGAGTTGTCGCGTTCCTACCGGCGGGTCAATGTGCTGGTGGCTACCCATCGCTTTACCCTGATGCCTTTGGAACTTTTCGAAGACGAGTTGTCCGAAGAGGTGTTGTATTTCAACCATCCCCGAAGACCGCATGAAGAGGTGGGGTATAACATCTTGCATAGCAACAACCTCGTGGTGCTGTTCGGCATGGACCGGAGTGTGAGCAGCTTTTTGCGCGAGCGGCATCCGGAGGCCCACCTGTATGCGCAGGTTTCGCCTTTGCTGGACCTGTTTGCGAAGAAGAGCCACCTGGGCAATACGCGTAAGATGTACGTCCATGTGCGTCGTGAGTATATGGATGTATTCTGTTACGAGCAAGGGCATCTGTTGCTGGGCAACTCCTATGCCTGCACCGAGGACGAGAATCGGCTTTATTACCTGCTGTACGTCTGGAATACCTTAGGCTTTGACCAGCAACGTGACGAAGTGCACCTGTGCGGCCGGGTCGGCGCGGGTGACGCTTGGGTCGGGGAGCTGAAGCAATTCGTGCGCCAGGTGTGTGTGATGGCTCCGGTGGGCGGCATGGATTTTCAAGGGATAAGAGAAGGAGGGTAGGTTTATAAGTTGATCAGGGGACGAGTTGACTACATAGGAATTTAGCGGGCTTTGCCCGCAGGAGTTAAAAGGAGTTAGAAGGAGTTATCGCTTCGCTCAAGGAGTTAAAGGCCAATACCACTTTGCAAAGATGATGCCGGATATCGCCGGACCCACTATTGGCCTATAACTCCCTCTAACTCCTTATAACTTCCTCTAACTCCTCAAAAACAAATTATCATTTAATTCTTGCGACTGACTTATCAACATCTACTTAACTCCCTCAAAATAAACTATACACTATGCGAGTAATCAGTGGAATCTACAAGCGGCGGCAGTTTGATGTGCCCCGCACTTTCAAGGCACGTCCCACTACGGACTTTGCCAAGGAAAACCTGTTCAATGTATTGACATCCAACTATTATGACTTCGAGGAAGACGAAGTAGAGGCACTAGACCTCTTTGCCGGCACAGGCAGCATCAGTCTGGAGTTGCTGTCGCGCGGTTGTGCCCAAGTGGTGTCTGTGGAGAAGGACCGTGACCATTATGCCTTTATCTGCCGGCTGATGCGTGAGTTGAAGGATGACCGGTGGCTTCCTGTCCATTCCGATGTGTTTCGTTTTGTCCGTACTACGCACCGTTCCTTTGACTTCGTTTTTGCCGACCCGCCTTATGAACTGAAGGAGTTGGATACCCTTCCCGACCTGGTATTGGGCGGTACGCTCCTGAAGCCCGGCGGTCTCTTTGTCCTGGAGCACGGCAAGAAGAACAGCTTTGACACGCATCCCTGTTTCGTGGATCACCGGGCGTATGGCAGTGTCAATTTCAGCATTTTCCAGGCTTCAGAGCAGCGGGGAGAGTAAGCGCACCACACTTTCCGCCGCCTTCTGCCGGCGCGGGCGTTTCTCCCAGGTCTTCAGGGAAATCTGCTGGCAGTCTCGCTGGTCTTGCAGGAATATCTCGCGCATCTGCAGGGCTGTTTCCATGTCATAGATGAAAGCATTCACTTCGAAGTTGTGTTCGAAGCTGCGGAAATCCACATTGGTGGAGCCTACGGTGGAGAGGTGGTCATCGGACACCATCAGTTTGGAGTGCAGGAAGCCTTTTTGATAAAGGTAGATTTTGACGCCAGCCTGCAGCACGTCCGCCAGATACGAGCAGGAAGCCAGGTGTGTCAGTCGGTTGTCCGCCCTGGCTGGCAGCATCAGACGCACGTCCACACCGCTGAGGGCGGCAGTCTGCAGTGCGGTCAGGATTTGTTCTGTGGGGAGGAAATAGGGCGTCTGGATATAAAAATACTTCTTGGCGTTGGCCAAGGCCATGACAAGTCCCTGCATAATTTCGCGCCAGGGGCCCACAGGTTCGCTGGTGACAATCTGGACGAGGGATGGACCCTGGCTCTCGTCCAGTTTGGGGAAGTATTTGGCGGAGCTCATCAGGGTGCGGTCCACAAAGTACCAATCCAGCAGGAAAGTGGTCTGCAGACCGTGTACCGCTTTGCCTTTCAGCAGCAGGTGGGTGTCCCGCCAGATGCCCCACGCGAATCCGCGAATGTAGCGTTCGGCCAGGTTCATGCCCCCTATGAAACCCGTCCGGCCGTCTATCACGATGATTTTACGATGGTTGCGGTAGTTCACCTTGTTGGTGAAGTGGGGAAAACGTACCTTCAGGAAACTGCGTACATCAATACCGGCCTCACGCATCTCTTCGAAGAAGCGGTTGGGTACGTGCCAGCACCCTACATCGTCATAGATGACACGCACCTCCACGCCGGCCCGGGACTTCTCCATCAGCACATCGCGTACCAGACGGCCCACGCCATCGTCCTCGAAGATGTATGATTCCAGGTGGATGTGTTGGCTGGCCTGCTGGAGTTCGCGCAACAAGGCTTGCAGGAAGGTGGTCCCTGAGGTATAGGTTTCCACGGAGTTACCCTCGAAGGGCAGGGACTGGTTGACGTTGCGGAACAGGGCTATCAGTCGCGCATCCTCATGGGGCATTCCTTCCGAGGATTGGGACAAGTATTCCGCCATAGGTTTCTTCAGCAGATGTCCGTAGACTTTCTTGCCGATGATGCGTTCATGCCGCCGGCTTCGTCCGAAGAAGATGTAGAGCACCAGTCCTGCGACGGGCACGAAGATAAGCACCAGTATCCACGCCATCGTCTTCACCGGGTTTCGGTTGTCCATCACGATGACGAGGATGGTGCCTATGATGATGGCCCACAACACGATGTCGAAAGCGATTGTTGCCAGTTGTTCTATCAGAAGGTTCCAGTCCATAGGTGCTTTTTCAGATAATCTTCTTATTTCCTGCCCGCAAATATAACCAAAATGCCACAGCCGCGCAAGAGTTGGAGGAAAGCTTCTTATACTTTAGGGAGTATGGGCCACGCGTTGAGGGCCGGCTTGTTTAATCCGCTACCCTAAGTTAAACTAGAAAATGCAACTCAAAAGCACAATCGGTTGGCAATTGCCAACCGATTGTCAGGTTAAATTCTTACTTTTGTGTTGCGAAATTGCGAAAAAGGTCTAAGTGATTGAAAATGAGTTGCAATTACCAACTCATAGTAGTAATAGGTTACGAATTAGTTGGTTATCTGCTGTTTTATTCTTCTGCGCGTTGCGTAACCTTTGTATCCGTTGTTGCAGGTGTTCCAGGCTTTGCTGTTGTACCCGTGTTTCATGG
>DHKFC23501__coassemble_2105_pt1 | contig 8440 bp, 6 predicted proteins | sample DHKFC23501__metabat2_low_PE_030 | metagenome-assembled genome bin DHKFC23501
CGACCAACAAGCGCAAGTTCATCATTGCCGACACGCCGGGACATGAGCAATATACACGCAACATGATAACCGGTGGCTCCACGGCCAATTTGGCTATCATCCTGGTGGATGCAAGATTGGGTGTCATCACGCAGACGCGGCGACATACGTTCCTGGTCTCCTTGCTGGGCATCAAGCACGTGGTGCTGGCCGTGAACAAAATGGACTTGGTGGATTTCTCCGAAGAGCGTTTCAGTGAGATTGTAGGCGAGTATAAGAAGTTTATTGAGCCGTTGGGCATCCCCGACGTGACCTGCATCCCGCTGTCTGCCCTCGATGGCGACAATGTGGTGGAGAAGTCCGCCCGTACGCCGTGGTATGCAGGGCCGGCTTTGCTGGACTTCCTGGAAACGGTGCATATAGGCAATGACCATAACTTGCAGGATTTCCGTTTCCCCGTGCAATATGTACTGCGTCCCAACTTGAATTTCCGTGGCTTCTGCGGCAAAGTCGCTTCGGGCGTGGTGCGCAAAGGTGATGAGGTGGTGGCCCTGCCATCCGGCAAAAAGTCGCACATCAAGAGCATCGTCACCTATGATGGGGAGTTGGATTATGCTTTCCCCCCTCAATCCGTTACCTTGACCTTGGAGGACGAGATAGACGTGTCGCGCGGAGAGATGCTGGTGCATCCGGATAATCTGCCCACGATAGGCCGCAACTTCGAGGCGATGCTGGTATGGATGGACGAGGAGCCGATGGACTTCCGCAAGTCGTTCTTCATCAAGCAGACTACTCACACCAGCCGTTCACACGTGGACAGCATCAAGTATAAGGTTGATGTCAATACGATGGAGCATCTTTCGCTGGAAAACGGCAAGCTGACCCGGGAAACCCTGCCCATGCAGCTCAACCAGATTGCCCGTGTGGTGATGACCACTGCGCAGGAAATGTTCTTCGACTCCTACCGGCAGAACAAGGCCACGGGTGCCTTTATCCTGATAGACCCCATTACCAACAATACCAGTGCCGTGGGCATGATTATCGGTCCGGTGCCTGAAGAGGAGATGCATGCCGATGCGGGATTGCCTGTGCTCGACCTGCAAAAATTGGGCATCGCTCCCGAACACTACGAAGCCATTGACCGCGCGGTAAAGGAACTGAGCCGTCAAGGGCTGGAGATTGTGGTGAAGCGGTAAATGATAATTTATCGGTGATGGCACGCAGATGACACGGATGAAGCAGATTTACGCAGATTCATTAATCATGGATGCACTCTGTATCTGTCATGTCGAGCTTGTCGAGACATCTCACGTGGCGCATGAAAAGGTCTTATGTGAGACCCCTCGACTTACGCTCGGGGTGACAGATACATCTGTGGACATCTGTCATATCAGCGTCATCTGCGTGCCATAAATTCCTATTTGTATAACGAACTATACCTGAAGCTATGGGCTTATTAGAATTCAATAAACTCCCCATCAACACCTTGGTGGGGGCCGACTGGAAAACCTTCAAGGCGGTGACCGCCGGACGACAGATTGACCCGGCCTACCGCAACAAGTATCGGTTGACCAAGGCTGTCTGCCGTTTGCTTTCTACGCTGACTTCCCTGCAGGACAAGCGCTACGAAAAACTCCTGGCCGACCAACCCTTGGAGCACGACCCGCTCTTCATTCTCGGTCATTGGCGCAGCGGTACGACTTTCGTGCACAATGTCTTCTCGTGTGACAGCCATTTCGGCTACAACACCACTTATCAGACCGTCTTCCCGCATCTGATGATGTGGGGACAACCGTTCTTCAAGAAAAACATGAGCTGGCTGATGCCCGACAAGCGTCCGACGGACAACATGGAACTGGCCGTGGACCTGCCCCAGGAAGAGGAGTTCGCCTTGGCCAACATGATGCCCTATACCTATTATAATTTCTGGTTCTTCCCGAAATATCAGCAGGAGTATGCCGAGAAGTACTTGCTGTTCAATAACATCACGCCGGAGGAACTGAAGCTGTTCGAGGAGACCTTCATCAAGCTCATCAAGATATCTTTGTGGAATACGCACGGCACCCAGTTCCTCAGCAAGAACCCGCCGCATACCGGGCGTGTCCGTGAACTGGTCAAGATGTTCCCCAATGCCAAGTTCATCTATCTGGTGCGCAATCCCTACACCGTCTTCGAGAGCACGCGCAGCTTCTTCACCAACACCATCCAGCCGTTGAAGTTGGAAGATATCGCACCGGAAGAACTGGAGCAGAACATTCTGTCCGTCTACGCGAAACTTTACCACAAGTACGAAGCCGACAAGTCGTGCATCCCTGCGGGCAATCTCATCGAGGTGAAGTTCGAGGATTTCGAGGCCGATGCCATGGGTATGACCGAGCATATCTACCAGGCCCTCTCTCTGCCCGGATATCCCGAATCGCGCGCCGCCATCGAGAAGTACGTGGGCGGCAAGAAGGGCTATAAGAAAAACAAGTACAAGTACGACGACCGTACCGTGCGCCTCGTCCAGGAGAACTGGGGCTTTGCACTGGAACAGTGGAAGTATGAAATCTGATCAATGAAGAATGAAGGGTGAATAATGAAGAATTTGCCGGATGCTCATTCTTCATCATCATTCTTAGTTCTTCATTCTTAATTCTTCATTAAAACGATGAAACTAAAGTCTTATTTAGTATGCCTTGTCCTCACCCTCCTGGCTTGTACCCCTCTGACGGCCCAGGAAGAGCGGGTGGAGGAAATCCCTTTCGGGAATATGGACCAGTGGATTGACCGGCAAATCAAGGAGTCCGCCATCATTGGCGGAGACACGAAGCATGTCTATGCCATAGGCCCCACGCAGACTATCACCAACAGTGAAGCCTATCGGAATCTGGGCGGCTCGCCCTGGGCATCGTCCAATGTGATGGCCCGTGTGGCCGGTGTCACCAAGACGAACACCTCGGTTTTCCCGGAGAAGCGTGGGAACGGCTATTGCGCACGGATGGATACGCGGATGGAGAGCGTGAAGGTGCTGGGACTGGTCAATATTACGGTACTGGCCGCCGGTTCTGTTTTCTTGGGAGAGATGCACGAGCCTATCACCAGCACCAAAGACCCGATGCGCAAACTGGATACCGGCATTCCTTTCAGCAAGAAGCCCAAGGCCATCCGCTTCGACTATAAAATCCGGATGTCCGACCGTCCCAACCGCATTCGTGCCACCGGCTTCAGCCGCATCAAGGACGTGGAGGGACGTGACTTTCCCGAGGTCAACCTGTATCTCCAGAAACGTTGGGAGGACAAGGATGGCAACATCTATGCCAAGCGCGTCGGCACCATGGTGGTACGTTATGACAAAACCACGCCAGACTGGCAGAACAATGCCACGTACACCATCCTTTACGGCGACATCACGAATCACCCGGACTATAATCCCGACATGATGCGTCTGCAGGTGCAGGAGCGCTTTGCCGTCAACAGTAAGGGCGAGAGTGTGCCCATCCAGGAAGTGGGGTGGGGAACGAAAGACGATGTGCCTACACACTTGCAGTTGCAGTTCACCTCCAGTCATGGCGGCGCTTATATCGGCTCGCCCGGCAATACGTTCTGGGTGGATAACGTGCGGATGGTATATTGATGCTTGACTATTAACGATTTGTACGCTCATGATGCAGGCCCATGCATACGCCGCAGACATCGAACGTCAATATCCTTCCTATGTGTCGTAGGGGGGGATATCTCCGTCCGTGTCCGGTGATATCCCCGCCCGTGTCCGGAGATATCCCCGCCCGCGCCCGGAGATATTCCCGTCCGTGCCTCTTGTAAGCCAACAATTTTCATGGATGTGAGTTGGAGTGTTTAGGAGGCTTGTGGTGGGCGAAGCCAAGAAAATGTAAGAATAGGTCGCTGACTTTCTGCCGGAATGGCGGAAAAATGTTCAATCCGCTGACATCTTATTAAAAATAGGGAAAAGCCGACGTTATTTTTTTCGTATATTTCTTTGGTGTAATGAAAAAAGTACCTACATTTGCAACGTGTTTTGTATCGCTTAGATGCAAAAAGAAATGAAAAAAATGAGGTGTAACAGATACTCGGACATGAGAAAGTGCCTGACTACTAAAACAATAATACGGCTTGTGGCGTTCTTTTTATGTGGCTTGACAACCCTGAATGGAGTTGCCCAGACAGGCGAGCAGACCGTAGATGCATTGGTGGAGATGGGCTTTGAGAATGTTGGGTGGACGGAAGACGGCGATGAGCGTGTGTATGTCCTGCAGAATTCGGCATACCGTTTGCAGGGGGTAGGCGTCGGGAAGGCTGTCGATATTATTCAGGAAATGGGCTTGCCGGAGGACAAACCGTGCCGCATCATTGTCTTGGATAACAACGTGCCTCAGGTTTCTCTTTACTATCACCCGATAAAGGGTGATACCGTTTCACTGGCCGAACGGCGGGATTGGAACGTCAGTTATGATCTCGGCGGTTCCTGGCAGAAGGTGCGGAAGGTAAAGAAGAAAAATAGTTCTTTGTTTAAGGTTGATATCGTGGTGTATCCGGATTTGTCGTTGCAAAATCTGGTGCTTACGCAAATATATACCGTGTTGTTTAATTTGGATCCGACTATTGAGGTGTCCTTGTGGAAGGGAGCGAAATTAAATGCGCAGGTAATCATACCTATTTATAACGAATATGGTGATTCGTATGGCCAGATACGGCAGGGATATATCGGACTTTCCCAACAGGTGCGATTGCCTTACAATACGTTTGTAACGGCGGCAATCGGGACATTTACAAATAATCGTTGGGGAGGCGACTTGAGCGCGATACACTATTTTAAGGATGAGCGTTTTTCCGTAGAGGGACGAATCGGTTATACCGGTCGGTCTCGCTTCGTGAATTGGCGATGGAAAGTAAGTCCGTTGAAGCGGTTGACGTGGACGTTGGGAGGTGGCTTTTATTGGCCTAAATATAATACGCAGTTCAAACTGAAAGTAGAACAGTATTTGTTGAGCGAGAAAGGCATCCGCTTCGAAATGACGCGAAACTTCCGTTATACGTCTATCGGTTTCTATGCCATGAAAGTGCAGCATGCAGGTAATAATGGGTATAATGGCGGTTTCCGTTTTCAGGTGAACTTGCCTCCGTATAAGTACAAACGGAAAGGGTATATTCCGCGAGTTTTGCCATCCCGCTCGTTCGGATTGGCATATAATGCCGGAAATGAACGTTATTATGGGAAAAGCTATAGTGCGACATTGGGTAATACCATCGCGCAGGAAAATAGCTTGAATCCCTATTTTATAAAGAGTGAATTGTTGAATTTTTAATTTATATTGAGATGAACATGAAAAGTAAATTCTTCGGGCTTAATGCCAAGTTGGCATTAGCTGTGTTGGCAGTTGGTACGATGTTTACAGGCTGCTATGATTCTGAGAACGGTGACGTGGTTAAGCCGTATGAACCGCTTCCCGCAACGTACTATGTAATGGGTACTATTACGGATGCTACAACTGGTGATGTGTTGCCAAAAGCAAACGTGACAGTTAATGGTGCATCGGTTGAGTTGAATAGTGACGCTAGTTATTCTGTAGAGGGACAAAGTGGTCCTAACACTGTGGCTGTACGGTTGGATGGTTATAAGGAAGTAAGTCGGACCGTTGATATTCCTACTTTGAGCGATGGTCAGTCTTATACGGCTGTTGTGAATGTGGCATTGACTCCCAATGCTGTTGCGCCTGAATTGGAGGTAGAAGTCGAAGTTGTGACGACTGTAAATCGTGAAGAAATCAAATTGGACAAGGATGGCAAATATGGTCAAGAGCCTGCTCCCGGATTGGATTTGATGGCTGAGGAAGAAGCTGCTGTCTTTACCAGAAACTTTGATGTTGAAGCCGGTTATGACTTTGTGATGAATCCTGAGAATCCTTCTGAAGAGATGCTTGCTTATGTTCAGAACTACTTGGGTGAGAACTATGGTCAGAGTGAGGTAGAAACAATCACTGTGCCCTACACCTTCCAAATTCCTTCTTGGAACGCATTGGATTATGTAAGCATTACTTATATGTACGTGACTACTACTTACACTTTCACTTCTTCTGAAAATGAGACGTGTGTGGTGAATGTCAACGGCATTACAGGCTATGCATTCGGTACGGCATTTATTCCTAACCACAATTATTCTCACAGCCACGGTCATGGCCATGGTCACGGTGATAATATCAACGCTGGTGGTGGTATCTTGACTCCTGAAATGTAATTTGGAGAGTTAAGAACGCTTGGAGAAAGCAATGGAGGATATGATAATGTTGAGGAAGATTTGTTTAATAGGCTTGGCTTTATGTTTCCCTCTCTTGCTTTCTGCTCAATTGACGTATGGAACCACCGGTCTTCTCCATGCTCCTTCGGCAGAAATGCAGCGGGATAAGACAGTGTTGATCGGTGGTAACTTTTTAAACAAGGAGATTACTCCTCCTACGTGGTACTATCATACGTACAATTACTTTCTGAATGTGACCATATTCCCGTGGTTGGAGGTGGCATATACATGTACACTTTTCCAAGCGGAGGCTTTAGGGTTAAAACCTTATGGTTATAGCGGATTTACCAATCAAGATCGGTATTTTTCTTTCCGGTTGAGATTGTTGAAAGAAGGTCAGTTTTGGAAATACATGCCAGCGGTTGTAGTGGGAACTTCGGATCCTTATACAGAGTCTGGCGACGGACAGATTTCGTCCACAGATGGCAATGGTTATTTTTGTCGCTTTTATGTGGCTGCTACCAAGTTCATCCCTGTGGGGAAAAAGGAAGAGATAGGTGTTCACCTCTCTTGGCTTTTTAACCATCGAAACGATTATCCGTTGAACGGTCCGGCTGTAGGACTGACTTGGAATCCTTCCTTTCATCCGCAGTTGAGGTTAATTGCAGAGTATGATGCCAAAGATTTTGCTTTGGGTGCCACCTATTTGCTTTTCAACCATTTGCATGCGCAGGTAGAATTGCAAAGAATGAAGTACTTTACCGGCGGTCTCACTTTTGTGCTACATCTGAAGTGAAAAATGGTCGGGGCAAATAAAATAAAGAGTTGAATATTTAAAAACAAAAAAACGATGAAAAGTAAATTAGTTATATTTTCTTTACTGTTAGCAGGTACAGCAATGACTGTAAATGCTCAGACAAAAGAGAAATACGTCAGCGAGAAAGCCACAGACAATATCTTTGTGAGCGTGACTGGCGGCATTTCTATGGTGAATTCCGGTAAGAGCGAAGGCAAGTTTGGCAAGCCCGCTCCTCACATCACAGTTTCTCTGGGTAAGTGGTTTACTCCGGTTTGGGGAGTTCGTGCACAGGGCGGCTTGTGGAGAGCTAACTTTGATACGGAACATTCTCTCGGTACATTTGATACCAATGGGTTGCCAGTAGGTCAATCTGCAGATTATGACAAGAATGTGGGTCAGATTCGTTTGGATGCTATGTACAACCTTTCCAATGCTATTTGGGGGTACAATCCTGACCGTATCTTCAATCTGTCTGTCTTTGCAGGTCCGGGCTTGACGATTGCCAAGACGGCTAACGGTATGGTTCAGTATGCCGAGGACGGTAAGTCCTGGGCACGAGTTCCCGCCGGTGATCAAAAGGGACGTGTATATGTGAACGGTTCCGTAGGTCTGCAGGGTAAATTCAACGTCAGCGACTATTGGGATATCGATATTGAAGCTCGTGGTGAGTTGGCTCCTTCTTACTTGGGTCACTTGTCTACGGCCAAGACCGTGGGTGGTATCTATGTAGGTGCTGGTGCTACGTATACTTTCGGCGGCAAGAAGTTTGTTCCCTATGTGTCCAAGGTTGATGTCGATGCTTTGAATGACGAAATCAATAAGTATAGAAGTGAATTGGAGCAAGCTCAGACGGATTTGGCTAATGCCAAGAACGCTGTTGCTACTGCACAACCCGAGATTAAGGAAGTTGTGAAGGAAGTTCAGACTGCAGGTCCGCGTGCTATCTTCTTCAAGATTGGTAGCGCTCGTTTGGATGACTACGGCAAGGTTAATATTCAGTTGGCTGCCAAGGTGCTGAAGGCAAATCCGGACAAGAAGTACAGAGTGGCCGGTTATGCTGATAAGGCTACGGGTAGTGCTCCTTTCAACCAAAAGTTGTCTGAAAAGCGTGCTCAGGTGGTTTACGATGCCTTGATTGCTGAGGGCGTTAACAAAGACCAACTCGAACTCGTCGGCTTTGGTGGAACGGAGAACATGTTCGGCAAGAATTTCTTGAACCGTTGTGTAATTCTTGAGTAATCCTTCCGTAGTATTGGTATAATAATAGAAGAGAGCGGGGCATCCGGAATGGGATGCCCCGCTTTTTTATGTTCTTGCTTTGCCATGTCACATATATATTATACCTTTGTATGATTAAAAACATATTTTCATGGGAACTACAGGATTAAAACCTGCTGTCAGACGGAAATTCATAGACATACCGGCGG
>DHKFC23501__coassemble_2143_pt1 | contig 8244 bp, 5 predicted proteins | sample DHKFC23501__metabat2_low_PE_030 | metagenome-assembled genome bin DHKFC23501
CTGCGTCTAAAGAATCACACCGATAAATTATCATTTAATTCTTGCGACTTACTTAATACTATACGGAACTTAAATGAAGAAAAAAATGGAATACAAAAGAAAACTCTTGACCGGTCTGGCCATCCTGGGCCTGACGGTCGCCGCACATGCACAACAAGTACAGGGCTTCGTACACCAGCAATCGGAGGCATCCGGCTACGTATGGCCCACGGACACAGAAGTATTGAACAAACTGGACCAATGGCAAGACCAGATATTCGGAGTCTTGTTCCACTGGGGCTTGTACTCCGTCCCCGGCATCGTGGAGTCATGGTCCATCTGCTCGGAAGACGTCGACTGGATTTCCCGCAAAGGAGACCTGTCTTACGATGAGTACAAAAAGTGGTACTTCGGACTGAAAGACCAATTCAATCCCGTCCACTTCGACCCTGAACAATGGCGGAAGTGATGCAGGATGCAGGCATCAAGTATGTCATCTTCACCACCAAACATCATGACGGCTTCTGCATGTTCGACTCCAAGTACACTGATTTCTCCATTGCCCACGGAGCCTTCAAGGACGATCCCCGCCGGGATGTGGCCCGGCATGTTTTCGATGCTTTCCGGCAAAAAGACTTTATGATAGGCTGCTACTTCTCCAAGCCGGACTGGCATTGCGAATGGTTCTGGAATCCGTATTTCGCTACCCCGAACCGTATGCAGAACTATAAGCGCGAACGCCATCCGGACTGGTGGCAGAACTACGTCCGGTTCACACAAAACCAACTGGACGAACTGATGACGAATTATGGCAGTTTCGACATCCTGTGGCTGGACGGAGGCTGGATTACCGGCGGCGAGATAGGACTGGACGGCATCTTGAAGAAAGCACGCCAGCAACATCCCGGACTGATAGCCGTGGACCGCAGCATCCGCGGAAAGAACGAAAACTACCAGACACCGGAACGCGGCATCCCCGAAACCCAACTGAACTATCCTTGGGAAAGCTGCATCACCCTAAGCAACGACTGGGGATGGACACCCAACGCTCCTTACAAACCGGCCGAGAAGGTCATCTCCACTCTCGCCGAAATTGTGGCCAAAGGAGGATGTTACCTGCTGGGCGTAGGACCTACGCCGGACGGAGTCATCGAACAGCCCGTAGTGGACCGCCTGCATAAAGTGGGACAATGGCTCCGAAAGAACGGAGAAGCCATCTATCATACCCGCACTACCCCCTTATATAATGACGGAAAGACCTGGTTCACGGCCGCCAAGGACGGAAAAACCCTGTATGCCATCTATACCCTGGAAGAAGGCGAACAATTGCCGGCCACCATCTCGTGGACAGGCAATGTGCCCCGTGGGAAAATGGTACTCCTGTGCAACGGCAAACGTGTGAAGTATGATTGCCAAGGCGACCAAGTCACCATCCACCTGCCTAAAGGACTGCCCAACGAATCATTGGCCTTCCGCTTTGAGAAGAAAGACTGAAAAGAGCTTTGTCAAAACGGAATAGGATAATTCCTTAGGCGCGGATTACGCGGATTTCACGGATTAAGTTTATCGCGACGGATGGTTAGCTGTGTTATAAAAAAGATATCCGTGCAATCCGCGTAATCCGCGCCTAAATATTAGAGTTTATACTTCAATCCAACTCGAAGCAAGGATACTTTGCCTTTTATCATTGGATACTTTGCCATTTATTATTGGATACTTTGCCATTTATCCAATATGTCTTTTGCCACCGGCTTTGGCTGCCTATACTCCCATCGGGAATCCATACACTTATTTAACGTGAGTTCGATATTTAACGTGAGTTCGATATAGTTACCGTTTTATTTGCTGCGTTCTGCACAGGTTTGCTTGTCAAGGTTTAACTCGTTGATTTATAGTTTTGCAACCCCAAAAGGACAAGTATGACAAGAAGCACATTTCGCGTGCCGTTCTATGCGAACAGCAGCAAGGAGAAGAACGATGGGACGGGTTACAATCAATGGGACGGTGGCGCAGTTCAGTTGCAAGCGGAGCATCGCAAAGGAGCTTTGGGACGCAAAAGGCAACCGTGTCAAAGGCAAGAGCCGTGAAGCGAGGGAAACGAACCTTGCGCTTGACAACATCAAGGTGCAAATCATCAAGCACTACCAACGCATATCCGACCGTGAGGCGTATGTTACGGCTGAAATGGTGCGCAACGCCTATCAAGGCATAGGCTGTGAGTACGAGACATTGCTTAATTCCTTTGACAGGGATAACGAGGTATTCAAGAAACGTGTCGGAAAAGACAGGGTTATGGCTACTTACCAGTCACGGGTGAGGGCAAGAAACCACGTCGCTGCATTTATCAAATCTTTTTATAAGCGCAATAATATGTCAATGCTGGAGCTTACCCCTGATTTTATTAATTAGGGCGTTTTCTTCACGCACCGCTTCGCTCATGCTAAAAACACCCCAATGAGCCAACGGGGTTACACCCCTCTGGACACCCCGTTTGCTTCTAAAAGAAGCAGCAAGTTGTCCTTTGGGTTACCCAAAGGCAGATGAGTTACTTCAAAGTCGGAACTCTGTTTTTCAATGGTAGCAAGTTTGTGTTTTGGGCAGACCAAAACGTGCTGTCAGCACCTAAGATTTATATTCGATGACATTATATCCTTGCGAGTTCGCAAATTGTATAATAGGAGCGATATTAAAATCACCCCATTGATTACAAACAACAAATTTTATTCCATCTACACTTTGCAAGCATTCACTTGCTTTTGTGAAATAGCGTATCATTTGTGTTTTAGACAAAGAATCATAAGTCTTAATTACACCTTGTGAATCTGGCTTTAGGGCATTAAGTATTTTTGCATACTCATTGTATGTTTTCGGATTTTCACTTACAAAATGCTTAATGACATTCCATACAAATTTCCTTTTAGGCAACGGACCACTTCCTAAAAATCCATATTTAGTTTTATCGCGGCTGGTTTTATGTAAAACAGGCTCATAAGTGGATATAGCGGGTGAGAATGTTTCTGTTCGTTGTCTTCCTTTAGCTGATGATGAAACAGTCAATGCAATTTGATCAAGTACTGAATCTATCCATTCTTCAGAATACCCTTCATATAGGAATCTTTCCTTTAACGCATCCTTAAAAACTTGACCGCTTGTATCAGACAATATTTTAGCAACCTCACTCTGTATTTGTTTTTGTTTTTGAAATATCATTTTTTGCTCTTTACAGAAATCTGTCACAGTCTGCACATTGAATGAATCCTTAGAAAAGAGTTCCACAAATTTAAAGCCATCAGAATTGTTTTCTTCTATGTCTATAGAAAAGACTTGTTCGGGCAGTTGCTGAGAAGCAATATCATCATAATACAAACGAATTTTATCCCCTATATAAAGTCCGAAAATAACTTGGTGCTTTAATAGACGCATGTAAGAAAACAACTGTCTTTCATCTTCTTCTTGTAATATGTGATTAGGACGTTTGATTTCTATTACGAACTGCTCAACATTGTCTTGCAGAATCACAATATCTGCATATTTGTTTTCATGCCCAGCTTGTACAGGGTATTGCGTTACAATTTCTCCTCGATATTTTTTCCAACCAAGAAGCACCATACAATTACAGACTGCATTCTCATATTCTTTTTCCAAGACGTTATTTTGAATACAGGTGCTCAACTCAAAACATATTTCATTCCAAATATCGTTCATACGGCTTTTTTTATTTGCAAAGTTAATGAAAAAAATCTTTTGGCACATTCAATTTACTTTTTTATCTTTGCATATCAAAGAGTTACCCGAACAAGCAAAGCGATGCAGACCACGGCAATTGGAACGGTTGCCAACTCATTACCCGAAAACGAGGTAATTTTTCTAACTCTCTTGATTCCAAAGAGGTTTATTCCTTATACAGATTTACGGAAATTTATTGTATGGCGGATGATTTTTGCGAAGAATTTGCCAAAGTCAGTGGGAATATATGGTTGAAGACAAGAATCATAAGCATCGGAACAAGCCCGACCGGATGAGCGATTCGGAAATCATGGTCATCCTGATTCTGTTCCACTCGGGAGGTTTCTGATGTTTCAAGCATTATTAGTTAGGAATATGTCTGCAAGCATCTGTTGCACCTCTTCCCCAGGCGTGTGTCCTATAACCGTTTTGTAGAACTGGAGAAAGAAGTCCTGTTACAACTGACCGTTTTCATCAAGGAGGTTTTGCTAGGTACCTGTACCGGAATTATACTTTGCGCGGCATAATTTTGTACAAAACAAAAAATGCACTTCAGTTGTGTCTTCGCATTCCTCCTCACGTCAGATGCTCCTTTGCTTTATTTGTATGGATTTTTTATATTATAGATGCCTTTTTAAGACGGAAAAATTCGAGGGTTCACAACTTCCGCAAAAACACTGAACAATTTCTCGCATAACACTACGCAATTTCTCAAGAAATACTTCACAGTTTCGGAAGAAATTGTTCAGTGTTTTTGGAAGGATGTTTAAGAAAATGTAATAAGTTGATTATCAATCCACTGCATTAAGAAAAATACTTATAAAAATAAATTTTGTAACAAACTTTCAGCAAAGAGCAGAATGCCGCATTAAGAATAGGATATCAAGAATTTTCAGCACCTGCCACGACTAAAATGCACAAATTCATCCCGCTCAAAGTATAAATCCAAAACTTGAAACACTTAACTTTGCCCCATCATGGAATACATCTTTCAAATCCTCTGTGGAATGCTCTATCTCTTCGGCCTCCTGTTCGGCTGGAACTACCAGGAGACCAGCGTGTATGTCTGCATCTACGCTTTCCCATTCCTCATGTTAGTGCCGTTTGTGCTGACTTCGGCACGGGCGTTCTACATTTTCCTGCGGGGACAAAGGAAAACATTGACTACTATTCTGTTGCTGCTCGTGGTAGCGGCTACGGGATGTGCTTTCGCGGGATCGCTCTGCTATTTCCACAAATTCAACATCGACGGATCGGTGTACGACCAATACAGGTATTGCATGGATTGGCTTTATGAAACCGCCGCACATCTGCACATGAGTTACGAGATGCTGAACATGTGGATATACGTCTTCGGTCCGTTGCTGTCTTTCGTTTTCCTGGGACTGGTGAATATGGGGCTGACGCGGGCAAAGAGATAGACTAGAACCCGGTAAGAAGCAGTCTCGAACCGGGAATGACTTTGCAGGAGGGTGTATCGTAATGGGATATTGGCACGCAGATAACACAGATTAAACAGATTATCGCAGATTTATTTAGTTGTTTATCAATACTATATAATCTGCAGTCATCGGTTGTATCTGTGTCATCTGTGTGCAATTTGATATTTTGATGCAACCTCCGCTTTACCCCCTGACACTGAAATTATTGACCTCCTACCACACTGAAATTGAAAATAAACCCTTAAATTTGCAGCGTTTATAGCAACTAACTCAGTATTCAATCACATTAGTAGGAAACCAATATGGAATATAATTTCAGGGAAATTGAAAAGAAATGGCAGAAACGGTGGGTGGACAACCAGACCTATCGCGTGAAGGAAGATGAAAGCAAACCGAAATATTACGTCCTCAACATGTTCCCCTACCCCAGCGGGGCGGGACTGCACGTGGGACATCCGTTGGGCTACATCGCTTCGGACATCTATGCGCGGTACAAACGACTGCAAGGATTCAACGTGCTGAACCCCATGGGATATGACGCCTATGGACTGCCCGCCGAGCAATATGCCATCCAGACCGGACAACACCCTGCAATTACAACCATCAACAACATCAACCGCTACCGCGAACAGCTGGACAAGATTGGCTTCTCCTTCGACTGGAGCCGCGAGATACGCACGTGCGACCCGCAGTATTACCACTGGACGCAATGGGCTTTCCAGAAGATGTTCAACAGCTACTATGACAACGACCGCCAGCAGGCACGCCCCATCGAAGAGCTGGTACAAAAGTTCGCGGAGACGGGCACAAAAGGGCTCAATGCCGCCTGCTCCGAAGAACTTTGCCTGACGGCCGAGGAATGGAAGGCGAAGAGCGAGAAGGAACAGCAGGAAATCCTGATGAACTACCGCATCGCCTACCTGGGCGAGACGATGGTCAACTGGTGCCCGCAGCTGGGCACAGTGCTGGCCAATGACGAAGTAGTAGACGGCGTGAGCGAGCGCGGCGGCTACCCCGTGGTGCAGAAGAAGATGCGCCAATGGTGCCTGCGCGTATCGGCCTACGCCCAACGCCTGCTGGACGGATTGGAAACCATCCAATGGACGGATTCGCTGAAGGAAACCCAGCGCAACTGGATTGGCCGTTCGGAAGGTGCGGAGGTGCAATTCAAGGTGAAGGACAGCGACTTGGAGTTCACCATCTTCACCACCCGCGCCGACACGATGTTCGGTGTCACCTTCATGGTGCTGGCACCGGAAAGCGAGTTGGTGCTCCAAGTGACCACGCCCGGACAGCAGGCCGAAGTGGAAGCCTACCTCGACCGCACAAAGAAACGCACGGAGCGCGAGCGCATCAGCGACCGGAGCGTGACGGGCGTCTTCACCGGTTCGTATGCCGTCAATCCCTTCACGGGCGAGGCCGTACCCATCTGGGTGAGCGACTATGTACTGGCCGGATACGGCACCGGCGCCATCATGGCCGTGCCTGCGCACGATAGCCGCGACTATGCCTTTGCCAAGCATTTCGGCCTGCCCATCGTCCCGCTGGTGGAAGGATGCGACGTGAGCGAAGAGAGCTTCGACGCCAAGGAAGGCATCGTATGCAATTCGCCCAAAGCCGGTGCCACTCCCTATTGCGACTTGAATCTGAACGGACTGACCATCAAGGAAGCCATCGCCACGACCAAGAAATACGTCAAGGAACATAACCTGGGCCGCGTGAAGGTAAACTATCGCCTGCGCGACGCCATCTTCTCGCGCCAACGCTATTGGGGCGAGCCGTTCCCTGTCTATTACAAGGACGGAATGCCCTACATGATTCCCGAAAGCTGTCTCCCGCTGGAATTGCCCGAAGTGAAGAAATTCCTCCCCACAGAGACGGGCGAACCTCCCTTGGGACATGCAAAGGTATGGGCATGGGACACGGTGAACCACTGCGTGGTGGAAAACGAAAAGATTGACAACCAGACCATCTTCCCCCTCGAACTGAACACGATGCCGGGCTTCGCCGGCTCCAGCGCCTACTACCTGCGCTACATGGACCCGCACAACGACCAGGCGCTGGTGGACAAGAAGGTGGATGAATACTGGCGCAACGTGGACCTCTACGTGGGAGGCACGGAGCACGCCACGGGACACCTCATTTACTCGCGCTTCTGGAACAAGTTCCTGCACGACCTGGGCATCTCGGTAGTAGAAGAACCCTTCCAGAAACTGGTGAACCAAGGCATGATTCAAGGCCGAAGCAACTTCGTTTACCGCATCAAGGACACCAACACCTTCGTATCGCTGGGATTGAAAGACCAGTATGACACTACCCCACTCCATGTGGACGTGAACATCGTGCAGAATGACATCCTGGACCTCGAAGCCTTCAAGAATTGGCGTCCGGAATACAACACGGCCGAATTCATCCTGGAGGATGGCAAATACATCTGCGGATGGGCCGTAGAGAAAATGTCCAAGTCGATGTACAACGTGGTGAACCCCGACATGATTGTAGAGAAATACGGTGCCGACACACTCCGCATGTACGAGATGTTCCTCGGACCCGTGGAGCAATCCAAGCCTTGGGACACCAACGGCATAGACGGCGTACACCGCTTCCTGAAGAAATTCTGGTCGCTCTTCCACGACCGTACCGGCAACTGGCAGGTGACGGACGAGCAGGCCACGCCGGAAGAACTGAAATCCCTGCACAAGCTTATCAGGAAAGTAACGGGCGACATCGAAGCCTTCTCCTACAATACGTCCGTCAGCGCCTTCATGATTTGCGTCAACGAACTGGCTTCCCTGAAGTGCACCAAGCGCGAAGTGCTCACTCCGCTGGTCATCACCCTGGCGCCTTTCGCTCCGCACATCTGCGAGGAGTTATGGGAAACGCTGGGCCGGGAAGGTTCCGTATGCGACGCCCAATGGCCGGCATGGAACGAAGAATACTTGGTGGAGAACACGGTGAACTACACCGTATCCTTCAACGGCAAGGCACGCTTCAACCAGGCCTTCCCCGCCGACGCGACCTCCGACGACATCCAGGCATCCGTCCTGGCCGACGAACGCTCTGCCAAGTGGATGGAAGGCAAGCAGGTGGTCAAGGT